>JAEEGL012299009.1_pt1 | contig 15686 bp, 9 predicted proteins | sample 9134231 | NCBI WGS metagenome assembly JAEEGL01 (sample SAMN16246548, study PRJNA631951) | gut metagenome | biome: gut microbiome; feature: rumen; material: fiber-attached | host: Bos | place: Iran: Karaj | collected 2018-10
AAAGAGCCATAGGCGTTTCCATCGGTTCAACATATTACGATTTGCTTGCCATTATCGACCAAGAGTCGATCTAAAGTTATGCACCTTCCTCAATTAGGCGTATTGAGAAACGAAAAAAAAAGTTTATTTTCCGATGCAGAAACGGCTGAAAACAGACGATAGGACTTCGTCGGATGCCACTGAGCCTGTGATTGTTCCGAGATGATATAGAGCATCTCGCATATCAATGACAATAAGGTCGGGCGTCAGATTGGCCTCCAAACCTTTTCTTACTTCGTCCAAAGCATTAATGACTTTGCTCATCGCCTCAAAATGACGGGCATTTGTGAGCAGCACATCGGTATTTTTCAGTATCTTTTCACGAACAGTTTTCACCAAGAGGCTCTTAATCTCATCAATGCCCTGGCCATATTTGGCAGACACCATCACGCCGTTTTCAACATCAGGCCTGCAGATATCACATTTGGTATTTATTATAAGCAAAGTTTTATCATCAGACGGGCAGCGATCAGCAATCGAGACCATATCGTCTTTAAAATCGTCATACGGCATTTGCGAATCGTGTAGCAGAAGAACAATGGAAGCCTTGTCTAAAGCCCTGAACGTGCGTTCTATGCCCATTTTCTCTATCGGGTCATCACTATTGCGTAAACCGGCAGTATCTATAATACGAAAATCAATCCCATCTATCGAAAAAGTATCCTCTATCGTGTCGCGTGTGGTGCCGGGCGTGTCACTGACAATGGCTCTGTCTTCGTTGAGCAGCGCATTCAGAAGCGTAGATTTCCCTGCATTCGGGCGACCAACAATAGCAACTGGGACACCTTTTTTTATAGCATTACCTGTCTGGAACGAGTCGGACAACCGCTTAACCTTGGAATACAACCCTTCTACCATATCCTTGAGCCGCTCGCGATTGGCAAACTCCAAATCCTCATCGCTGAAATCCAATTCAAGTTCCAGTAGCGCCGTAGTGTCAATCAAGTCCTGACGAAGTTGTTCAAGTTCCTTGGCATATCCGCCTCGCATCTGGCTGACAGCCAAACGATGCGACATCTGCGACTGTGAGTCAATAAGGTCGGCCACAGCTTCGGCCTGCGACAAGTTCATCCGACCATTCAGGAAGGCTCGCAACGTGAATTCGCCAGGTTCGGCTAAACGGGCACCTTTGTTTATAAACACATTGACTGTTTGCTGTTGAATATACGACGACCCGTGACAGGAAATTTCTACCACATCCTCACCAGTATATGAATGCGGAGCGGCAAACCACACAACAACGACCTCATCAAGGAATCCTTCGCCATCAAAAAAATGCGCATACTGCGCCCTATGGTCTTTCAATGTCACGGATTTGCCAGAGTCCTGTTTCAAAACACTTTCTGCCAAATGTTTTGCCTCAACGCCCGACAAACGGACAACAGCAATACCGCCGATACCAGCAGGAGTACTGATGGCACATATGGTATCGTTATTCCGCATTTTCTACTCCTTCCCTATCGTCGCTTATATAATTGTCGCCGAACAGGTCTTTCATTTCCTGGTCACTAAAGCCACAATCCACCTTCATTTTATACATATTGGGGTAATTGAGCACAATTGTAATGAAAAGCAACAACAACAGCATAATCATCGTATTCTCGTGTGTTATTACAATGATAGCCGATACCAAGGACACCACGACAAGCGATGTGTAATATATAGTTCCAATAAGACGTCGATAACCGTCAAGTTTCTCGTCGACCAAATCCATCTGTCGCAAATAGGGAGTCTTTTTACGCATCAAAAATAATATCATAGCGATGTTGACCACTGCGACCACCAATCCGACCACAAGGAAAAGCCTACGAGTATATTCATTGGTGGTTATTTCCCTGGCCCACACATATTTCGCCAAATAATGCTCAGCCACCGTAGCTATGCACAGCAGCAACGAACCATACAGTCCTATATTGGCGGCTATTCTAATCTTTCTTATCTCACTTCTTTTTTGTTCCATCTTTCTTTGTTTCAAATTTAGGTTTCAAATATTTGGCTGTATACGACTCTTTGCACTTCAGTAAATTCTCAGGTGTTCCGGCAAACACCACATTGCCACCCTCGTTACCACCTTCAGGTCCCATATCGATTACCCAGTCAGCTTGTTTGATGATATCGGGATGATGCTCGATAACAACAATGGTGTGGCCGTTGGACACGAGCGTATTGAACGAGGCCAACAGTTTCTGAATATCGTGGAAATGAAGACCCGTCGAAGGTTCATCAAAAATAAACAGCAATGGGCGTTCGTTTGAACCTCGGACAAGAAACGATGCCAACTTGATGCGTTGCGCCTCGCCACCGCTGAGTGAGCTGGAACTCTGACCGAGTTTCAAATATCCAAGACCCACATCCTGCAAAGGCTGCAGGCGGTTGACAATCTGCTGGCATTCGAGTTTGTACGGTTGTTCTGCATCATCCGGTGAAAAGAACTCTATGGCTTGGTCGACAGTCATTTCCAGCACATCGCTGATATTCTTGCCCCGATAGAGGATTTCAAGCGTCTCGGCTTGGAATCGCGTTCCGTGGCATTCTTCGCACACCAGATGCACGTCAGCCATAAACTGCATTCCTATAGAGACATAGCCCTCTCCTTGACACGTCTCGCATCGTCCGCCTTCAACATTGAATGAAAAATAGCCTGCCTTGTAGCCACGTGTTTTGGCCAGCGGCTGCATAGCAAACAGCTGGCGTATCTCATCATAGGCCTTAATATATGTGGCAGGATTGCTGCGCGTTGAACGTCCAATTGGGTTTTGATCTACCAGTTCGACACCGCTGATGCGATTGATGTCGCCACCAACGGCACGACACTTGCCCACATACTCCGTATTACCGTCAAAACGCTTGTACAGAATATCATACAGCACGTGCTTCACCATACTTGTTTTGCCAGAACCAGACACTCCCGTGACGACCGTAAAGACACCTAACGGAATATCTACATCAATATGTTTCAAGTTATTGCAATAGGCACCCTTCAACTCAATCTTGTCCCTCCACGGACGTCTCGTCTTGGGAATTTCTATCTTGCGCTGTCCAAGCAGATATTGTGCCGTATACGAATTCCGGATGTCGTATTTCGTTTTCTTGATACTGTCGTTGTCGATGCCGCCGCCTTTGTTTTCGATTTCCATAACCACTTCGCCGCCAAGACGTCCGGCCCCGGGTCCGATGTCAATGATGTAGTCGGCGGCACGAATTATCTCTTCGTCGTGTTCGACGACAATAACCGTGTTGCCAAGGTCGCGAAGGCTTTTCAGTACCGCTATCAATTGGTCGGTGTCGCGCGAATGAAGACCTATCGATGGTTCATCAAGGATATACATCGACCCTACCAGCGAACTGCCGAGCGAAGTAGCAAGGTTTATACGTTGGCTTTCGCCGCCACTCAACGTGTTCGACAGACGGCTGAGGGTAAGATAGCCCAAACCCACCTCCATAAGATACCCCACGCGGTTATGCAGCTCTTTTGTGATGCGTTCTGTCAATTTGCGTTCGTATTCCGACAGTTCCATCGTACTCAGGAAGTCGGCCAACTCCTTGACAGGCATATCCGTTAGTTCACTTATTGACTTGCCACACACTTTGACGTACTGTGCATCGGGACGAAGACGGGAACCGTGACATTCAGGACAGGTTGTCTTTCCACGATAGCGAGCCAGCATCACACGATACTGTATCTTGTAGCTCTGCGACTCTATCCATTTAAAGAAGCCATCGATACCTTCCCAACTTCCCTCACCTTGCCACAACAGACGACGCTCTTTCTCGCTAAGTTCACAGTAAGGTTTATGTATCGGGAAATTCAACTTTGGTGATAAACGTATGAAATGCTGCTTCCATTCTGACATCTTCTCACCTTTCCAACACACCACAGCATCCTCATATACAGACAACTGTTTATTTGGAACAACAATATCCTCGTCAATGCCAATGACGTTTCCGTAGCCCTGACAGCGCGGACAGGCACCATAAGGATTGTTGAAACTGAAGAAATTGGGATTAGGCTTCTCAAAAGTGATGCCATCGGCTTCAAATCTGTTAGAGAAAGTATGTAGTTCCAATTCCGAGCCATCATCACCGATGATGCTGATGCAGCAAGTACCACGTCCTTCGAAGAAAGCCGTCTGTACCGACTCCGAGATGCGTGCCAGCTGGTCGTCGTCGTTGTGCCTAATGACAATGCGGTCAACAAGCAACATTGGATTACTGTACACCTCCTTTTCATTACAAACAGGCAAGAAATCTTCGATGCGCAACACCGTACCGGCTATCGACACGCGCATAAAACCCTCCTGCTTAAGGATTTCAAGTTGCGCTTTCAACGGCCGTTCTGCCGTAACTTCGAGCGGAGACAAAAGCATAATTCTCTGGCCTTCAGCAAGCGAGTAAACATAATCAACTACATCGCTGACGCTGTGGCGCTTAACCTCGACACCAGATATGGGCGAGAAAGTGCGTCCTATGCGGGCATAGAGCAGCTTCAGATACTCATATATCTCGGTCGACGTACCTACCGTCGAGCGCGGATTGGATGTGTTGACCTTCTGCTCTATAGCGATGGCCGGCGCCACGCCGAGAATATAGTCCACCTCAGGTTTGCTCATACGGCCCATAAACTGGCGGGCGTAGCTGCTCAGGCTCTCCACATAGCGACGCTGCCCCTCGGCATAGAGGGTGTCGAACGCCAGCGACGACTTGCCGCTGCCGCTCAAGCCGGTGATAACCACCAGCTTGTTGCGCGGGATGCGCACGTCGATATTCTTCAAGTTGTTGACCCGCGCACCCTTTATGATGATATAATTGTCTTCGTCTTTCTTCATTGTTTAGAGACAACGTGCCAACACGCTTTTTATTGCCAAAGTGGATAAAAAACTACTTCAGCAGTATTATCTCCGAAATGCAGAGGTCGTCGTATTTGACGCCTTTGGTCGTCCGTTGCACTTTGAGTGTCAACTCCTTGATTTTGCCACGCCGGTCAACGTATTCCCACTGAACCTTGTAATCCATATTGCGTTCCGTTATAGGTATGCGTATGGCGGCATCCGTGAGGCCTTGCCAGGAAAAATCAGCTGGCATCTCATTGCCGTTACAATGCCATTCAACAAAACCGAGAAAGTAGCCGTTTTCATTGCCACAGTTCTTCCAACATCCGTCGAGGGCAAAATCCAGCGAATCAATGCGGCTGTTGTTACGCCACGTTGCCGGGTCCTTGGTATAACCATTGTAGATCAACACACCTGTCACCAGTGTCGAATCCTTGAAAGTAATGGTGATGGTCAAATCTCCATTGGCATCGGGTTTCAGCACCGCCGCCGTCGAAAGATCCATATCGCTCAGATTGGGAGCGGGATATTTTGCAACGCTGCCCGACAGCCTTACGGAATAGCGGTCGGGGCTGATGCGGTGTTTGAGAAGTCCAGCCACATCCTCGTTGCGGCAAATGGTGGCATAGTTTATCCTGAAAGGCTCGACCTTGGCCAAATCGAAAGCGTAGGTCTGATACTCAAAGCCTTTGGCCGTCTGCGTCATTGGCAGTCCCTCAATCTCGAAAAGGTCATACTTTGGACGCCTGATCGCTGCGCATGTATCGACCACAGCGCGGAAGCGCGAAGCCTTGCCGTCGCCCCAATAGGCCGCCGGCGAAAAGTCGTAGAAGAAAGTATTGCCTTGCCACAAACCTTTGCCAAAAACGCTATAACTCTCATACAATGAACTCACCACATAGTTATCAACCTTATAACATACCACCAGCTCCACCGTTTGTCCTGCCGGCAAGTCCAGTTCGGCATAGTACCAGCGGCGGCAAAGTGCAGCGGTGTACGACAATACCTTTTCTCCAAACCGCTCCACCAATTGGCGCGAACGCTTGGCCGAATAGTTCCAGTCGGCGCTGTCGGGCTGCAGCATCGGGTCATCAACGTCATACTCCACACCGTCAATGCCAAATTCCAAAATCAACGACGGGTCGGCGAACGCCACCGAAGGCACAAGTATCGTGTCGCTCGAATGCCTTACCGCAAGACTCCTACCATCAAGGCTGAACAGCACATCGCGCACATAACTGTCGCGCCAGCCGCGCTCATCAATACTTTCTGAAAAATCCGAATACTCCCAATGTGCCTTTCCTTCGCCGTACCAGTCGACAGGAAAACCATACGGCAACGCGCGGAAATTACTATCACTATGGTTGTAAAGCAGATAGCGCACCTCAACGGTGGTATAGCCATAGCCAAGCGTGAAGCGGCACTGCTCGTCAAGCAGTTGAACCTGTGGCACGTGCACCGCCACAGGCGTGCGCGACAATGTCATTGCCGAACGATGAGACACCGGATCGCCGTTGGCCATTGCCGTAACGCTTGCAACAAGCAAAACAACAAACAGAACAAATCTTTTCATAATCAAAACGCTTTATTTTGGGTTCCTACAATATATGTAACAAAAAACGTCCGTTTTTTACTCAGCATAATAATCTCCACGTTTCAAAGCCGTCTGGCACCGTTGCCGACAAGGACAGGAATAATTTGGCAATCAATGCCAAAACGGTTTTTGTAGCTATTTTTTACTTCCGAGCAAAACCTATCGTACAAACCCTCTTTCACCAAGTTAATTGTGCATCCGCCGAAGCCGCCGCCCATAATGCGGCTGCCGGTGACGCCGACGCGACGCGCTTCATCGACAAGGAAGTCAATCTCGTCGCAGCTCACCTCATAATCCTTCGCCAACCCATCGTGAGTGAGGTACATCTGACAGCCGACCTCTTCATAATCGCCTCGCTGCAGGGCTTCGCAAACAGCCAATACCCGGTCCTTCTCGCCCAGCACATAACGCGCACGGCGGTAATCCTCGTCAGCGAGACGGGGCCTCAGTTCTTCGAGCTGCCGCCAGGTGCAGTCGCGCAGGGTCTCAACACCAGCCATCTGCGCCACGCGTTCGCAGCTGCGACGGCGGTCATTGTATGGCGACCCCACCAGTTCGTGCTTCACGCTGCTGTTGACCAGCACCAGCTTGTAACCCTCAGGATTCCAAGGGAAATACTCATATTCGCCACTACGGCAATCCAACCGCATCAGCGAACCCTTGCGGCCGTACATAGATGCAAACTGATCCATAATGCCACACATAACACCGACATACTTGTGTTCCGTCGCCTGACCGATTTTGGCCATTGTCATACGGTCGAGCCGACCGCCGCCGAACAGGTCGTTCAGCGCCGTGGCAAAGCAGCATTCCAGCGCTGCCGACGAGCTCATTCCGGCACCAAGCGGTACATCGCCGCCATAGACAACATCGAAGCCGGCAACAGAAACTCCGGCAGCAATCATCTCTCTGACAACGCCATAGACATAACGCATATTGACATCCGACGGACCGTCGGTGTCATTGACAGAAAACGAAGCTTCAAGTTGCAAATCTATCGCATAGGCGTTGACCCTGTCAGTTCCGTTAGGACTTATAACCAGCGTAATCGACTGTTCCACAGCACCAGGAAAAACAAAACCGCCGTTATAGTCAGTATGCTCGCCAATCAGATTGATGCGTCCAGGGGCAGCATAAGCAATACCAACGCGGCCGAATCTATCGGCAAACGCCTTATGTAAAATACTGGTATCTATCATTTTGCAATAAGTTTAAAAATCGTTGTACTATTAAATGGTTTATCCGGCACTAAACGTCCCGTAGACTCAGGCCAATCGTGGTTGGGTGAGTCGGGGTACTGCTGAGTTTCGAGACAGATGGCGCTGCGACGCGGATAGGCGATGCCACCCTTGCCAACCACGCCATCCAGAAAATTGCCGGTATACACCTGAATGCCAGGGGCATCGGTATAGACTTCAAGCGTGATGCCCGACACAGGACTTTGCAACACCGCCGCCGGACGCTCCAAAGTCCGTGGCTGATTCAAGACCCAGTTGTGATCATAGCCGTAGCCAATACGAAGTTGCTCATAATCTGCATCTATATAACGACCAACTGTTTTGGACGAACGAAAATCCATCGGTGTATCCGCAACAGCATAGAAACAGCCAAGCGGAATAAGGGTCTCGTCGACAGGAGCATACCTTTCTGCATCTATCTGCAGTGTATGGTTCAGTATCAAACTACCCAAATCACCATTGAGATTCCAGTAGCTGTGATTTGTAATATTAAGCACAGTAGAACGGTCAGTTTCAGCGTGGTAGTGAATACGCAAAGCATTGTCGTCATCAAGCGTATAGGTCACCTGCATTGTGACACAGCCAGGAAAACCGTTGTCGCCATCAGGGCTCACCATACTCATTAGAAGATGTCTTTCATCAGCCTCAACAACATCGTACACAGCATATTGCCACCCCATAGGGCCACCGTGCAGGCAGTTGGGACCGTTGTTCTGCGGCAACTGGTATTCGATACCGTCGACCTTTATGCGTCCTCCGGCCAGCCGGTTGGCATAGCGTCCCACAACAGCGCCAAAGTCAGAACTGTGGTTTTCAGGGAAATAATCATCAACATTGTCAAACCCCTGAACCACATCGCAACGCCTGCCCTCACGGCCAGGCAACGAAATGGAGACAATGCGGGCTCCGAAATTGGTGATTTCTACAACGATGCCGTTGGCGTTACTTAACGTGAACAATCCGACATCCTTGCCTTTGTATTGTATATTTTTCATATTACAATAACGCATCAAAAACCGTTTTATTGCAACCAACAAAAACTAAACAACTGACAAAATGGCAGACTTTTTCTTTGCAAAAAAGAGTAAAAAAGCAGAAAAAACACGCTAAAAAAACCTTTTTTAAGAGCCTAAAACACAGTATCATCTTCTTATCAAAGTTTACTCAAATTTTTACCAAAGTTTTATTAAATTTTAAGCAGATAAAATATGGTTAAGCTTTTATTAGATTTTTATAAACTGACAATATGGCAGTAGTATGGAGAATAACCAAAAGTGTCTCGAATCAGTTTTTTTTCGTAACTTTGCACGGTCGAAACAGCACTTTATTTTCAACCCCGAAACACCCTTATATATTAATGAACAATACAATAGTCAACATAATAGACCGCGAGGACCCGCTGCCGCTGTATCTTTTCTACCGCGAAATGTACCGCGAGGGAGACCGTATGATGTTTGTCGCCGCAAAAAACGATGCCGACCGTATCAACTTTTTTATAAGGCTGCTTGGTTTGGAACGTTCAATGGTTGACAGTATCGTGCTGAACCAAAAGTCGGACGAATACACCTATGAACGTATATGCAGGACCATAGTGGGGCGGCTGAAAAAAGAGGCTCACTATATGGTGAACCTTGCCGGAGGAAGCCGATATATGGCTCTTGCCGTACAGCGTTCGTTTGCACGATTCCAGTCGGATTTCTATTACACACAGACGCGTGAAAACCTCATTGTCAATACAATATTCGACGACAGCATATATGACGACGACGACGTTGTTACTCCGATACGCCACCGTATGAAAGTGAGCGAGCTGCTGGCAGTCAACGGGCTTAGGAACGATGCCGACAACGCAACCCACGTGCCTATCCGCAGCAAGGAATACACACTGTCGTTCTTCAATCTCTTTGTCGGCAACAAGCTCACAGCATCCGACCACGAGACCCTGTCGCTGCTGCGCATACATTACCGCAGCCGCAGAAGACCTATGAGTATAAGTGCACTCATACATACAGGTTTGTCCAATCATCCACGTATTGAACATCTCAACGCCCTTTTGTCGCATCTTCATTTTGTGCCTCGGAAAGCCGACGAGCTGACGCCCGACGAGGTCGACTATCTTACTGGAGGATGGTTTGAAGAGTATGTGTACAACCTCGTCAAAGAAAGAGTCAATCCCGACGACATCACGATAGGAGCCCACATAGCACGCGAAGGTTCGGCACACAACAACGAACTTGATGTGGTATACTCGAAAAACAACCAGCTGTATGTCATTGAATGCAAGACCGGAGTTGACAGCAACAAACAGTTCAACGAGATTGTCTACAAGGCCTGTGCATTGCGCGAAGTATTGCTTGGCACGACGTGCAGGAGCTATATTTTCAGTCTTTTACGCGACGAAGACGGACGCCTGCGGCAAGTGGCCCACCTGATGGGCGTGGGCTTCTACGACCACAGCAACATCGTCGAAGGAGTTCCTTTCAGTTGACAGTCAGCGACATCTGAAAAATGTTTAAATTTATGTTAATAAGTCGTTGCCAAATGGCAGCGGTTTAAGAAATGTTATATGTAATTTAGCGTTCAGATTGACAAGGACACGATGGTGTCTAACATTTTGTATTAGTGTAACAAATAAACTTTTCAGTATGAAAGGGAATGACCTTTTTCTGGATTTTGGCGACATACAGCCCGAAAAGCCCGTCGCCGGCAAGGGCAAAGCCCGCACCACAAAAGCAGACAAAGAACAGTCTGCCAATACATTACACAATACATCTATGAACAACGCCCCCGACGAGTCCTTGCAACCCGCCAAAAAAACATCAATTAAAAAAGCATCAAAAGTAACACACAGCACCGCAGTTATGGACAAAACAGAAAAGAAAAGCTACACGCAGTACACGACGGATGAAATAATGAAATCGTCGGTGGAGTATTTCAAAGGCGACGAGCTGGCCGCCAATGTTTGGATGAACAAGTACGCACTGCGCGACGGCGACAGGATTTTTGAACTCAACCCCGATATGATGCACCATCGCATTGCAGCGGAATTTGCACGCATCGAACGCAAATATCCCAACCCGATGAGCGAGGAGGAGATTTACGGACTGCTGAAGGATTTTCGCTACATTATTCCACAGGGCAGCCCGATGTCGGGCATAGGCAACAATTTCCAGGTCGTATCGCTTTCCAACTGTTTTGTCATCGGCAACAGCGGCAACAGCGACTCCTATGGTGGCATTATGAAGATAGACCAGGAGCAGGTTCAGATTATGAAACGTCGCGGCGGCGTGGGTCACGACCTGAGCCACATACGTCCCGGCGGCAGTCCTGTGAAGAACTGCGCGCTGAGTTCGACTGGCATTGTGCCTTTTATGGAACGCTACTCCAACACCACTCGCGAAGTGGCTCAAGGCGGACGCCGCGGTGCGCTGATGCTTTCTATTTCCATCAAACACCCTGATGCTGAAAAGTTTATCGATGCAAAGCTGGAACAGGGCAAGATAACCGGTGCCAATGTGTCGGTAAAAATCACTGACGAGTTTATGCGCTGTGCTATGGAGGGCAAACCTTTTGTGCAACAGTATCCTATCGATTCAGACAACCCGATAATGCGCAAAGAGATTGACGCTTCGGCGCTGTGGAACAAGATTATCGCCAATGCCTGGTCGAGTGCCGAGCCCGGTGTGCTGTTTTGGGATACCATCATCCGCGAGTCGGTACCCGACTGCTATGCCGACTGCGGCTTCCGTACCGTCAGCACCAACCCCTGTGGCGAAATACCCCTGTGCCCATACGACAGCTGCCGACTGCAGGCTATCAACCTGTTCAGCTATGTAGAAAATCCCTTCACACCACAGGCTTCGTTCAATTTCGACCTTTTCAAGAAGCACGTTACAATGGGACAACGCCTTATGGACGACCTCATTGACCTTGAACTCGAAAAAGTGGAAAGCATTCTCGCCAAAATCGAGTCAGACCCGGAAAGCGAGGAAATCAAATCGGTCGAGAAGAACTTGTGGCTCAATATCAAGATGAAATGCCTTGAAGGTCGTCGCACGGGTTTCGGCATCACTGCTGAAGGCGATATGCTGGCAGCCCTTGGACTTTGCTATGGTACTGACGAAGCAACCGAGTTCGCCGTCAAGGTACAGCAAGCACTGGCCTGTGCCGCCTACGGTTCATCGGTGACGATGGCCAAGGAGCGTGGATGCTTCCCCATCTACGATGCCAATCGCGAGAAACTCAATCCTTTCATCCAGCGTCTGGCCGAGGCCGATCCGAAGATGTACACCGAAATGCTGACATATGGTCGTCGCAACATAGCTCTATTGACCATAGCCCCCACTGGCACAGTAAGCATCTGTACACAAACGACTTCTGGCATAGAGCCTGTCTTCCTCGTTTCGTACAAACGCCGCAAGAAAATCAATCCCAATGACAAGGACACCTCCAAACACAAAATTGTACAGGATCAGAGCGGCGACTATTTCGAGGAATACAACGTCTTCCATCCCAAGTTCATAGACTGGCTGAAAATCAACGGTTATGATGCCGACGAGGTGATGGCGATGAAGGATGCCGACCTTAATAAAATCATCGAAAAATCGCCCTACCACAAAGCCACGTCGGCTGACATCGACTGGGTGAACAAGGTGAAGATGCAAGGAGCCATCCAGAAATGGGTTGACCATTCAATCAGCGTCACTGTCAATATCCCCAAAGAGACATCAAAGGAAATTGTTCGCGAGATATATGAGACAGCTTGGAAATCAGGCTGCAAAGGCTGTACCATCTACCGCGACGGCAGCCGTCACGGAGTGCTGGTGAGCAACGATGAACAGAGTGGACAGCAGTTTGCCGAAACCAAGGCTCCCAAGCGTCCCAAGAAACTCGATGCCGAAATTGTCCGCTTCAAGAATAACAAAGAGGACTGGATTGCTGTGGTTGGTATGTATGAAGGGCGTCCCTACGAGATTTTCACAGGCCGCGCCTCCAACTTCTTGCTGCCGCAGGGAGTGGAGAAAGGCTGGGTGATCCGTGTCAAAGAGCAGGGCGACGAGCACGCACGCTATGACTTCCAATTCCTTGATCCCGATGGGTATAAAGTAACTATCGAAGGTCTTTCGCGCACCTTCAAGCAGGAGTACTGGAACTATGCGAAACTGATTTCAGGCATCCTGCGCCACGGTATGCCGATACCCAATGTGGTGGATCTCATCAGCAAGCTGACCTTCGACGTCGACACCATCACAACCTGGAAGAATGGTGTGGCCCGCGCATTGCGCCGCTACATCAAGGATGGCACCGCCACCGACGAGGTATGCCCCGACTGCGGTCAGAAAAGCGTCGTCTATAGCGGCGGCTGCAAGCACTGCACCAACTGTGGATGGAGCAAATGCAGCTAAACGCTTTCAACTGGCTCACATTCCTTTCTAAATATCTTATACCCTATTATTGCGACTGTAATTGACATCAAAGGCGAAATAATGTTGAACAGGCAGTAGGGCAAGTAATCCAGCGTAGGCACTTTCAGCACCATCGACTGGGTCATACCGCACGTATTCCACGGCACCAATACTGATGTAACCGTGGCAGAGTCTTCAGTGGACCGGCTTAGCAAACGACCTTCAAAACCCTTGTCACTGTAAAGTTTTTTGAAGATGCTGCCTGTCAGGACAATGCTAAGATACTGGTCGCCAGTGACCATATTTGAGAACAAGCCAGTACCGACAGTACTGGCCACCAAAGTACGCTGTCCACTTATGCCCTTTGCCAAAGCAGCGGTAATACTATGCATCATCCCGCTTCCCTTCAGTGCTCCTCCAAACGCAGATGCACAAAATATCAAGAACACAGTACTCAACATACCACGCATACCTCGTGTTTGCACCAGATCATTGAGAACTTCATTGCCCGTGTCGATTGTGGTGCTGCTATAATATGTAAGCATCATCCCGCGGAAAATATTTCCATCGCCTATTTCAGAAACTATGTCTGGTTGAACGAACATCATTACGATTCCAGCCATCAAAGCGGAAAGGAAAAGAATGATTGCTGCAGGGAGGCGCAAAGCTATAAGCGCCGTTGTAAACAACGGCACCATCAAAAGCCACGGACTGATAACGAATGAATTCTGCAAGCCTTCAGCAAATGATACTGCCTGCGTATCGTCAACCGTCTGGTGGCACAAACTTACAACGAGAAATACCAACAGTGCAATGACAAAAGATGGCACTGTAGTTATCATCATATATCGGATATGTGTGAACAATGGCACCTCACCGACCGATGATGCCAAAACTGTAGTGTCGGACAGCGGTGAAATCTTGTCACCAAAATAGGCACCGGAGATAATGGCACCTGCCGTCCATCCAACAGGAAAACCGTGTGCTGTACCGATACCAATAAGAGCAATTCCCACCGTGGCAACAGTCGTCCACGAACTGCCTGTGATTAGCGACACCAAAGCACACACGAGACAAACGATAAACAAAAACACTGAAGGTGCAAGGACTTTCATACCATAGTATATCATTGTAGGCACCACACCGCTGACCATCCAACTGCCAGATATTGCTCCAATAAGAAACAGAATAAGAATCGCAGGGCCGATGGTTTTTATATTATCCACAATGGCACTGTCTATCGAACGCCAGGAAACCTTATAGAAAACCATAGCAATGGCGATAGCCACGCCAGCAGAGAACAGTAGCACCGTCTGACTTGCACCGTCAATTGCATCAGAACCAAACTGTTTGATAACAAAAATCTGTAATGTCACCAGCAAAATAAAAGGAACAAGTGCTATCAGCCAGTGAATTCGCGGTATGTTGCTATTAATCATAATCCGTTTATTATTCTATAATTGTTTGCAAAGATACAAACTTTCCTCAATACAGAATATTCTTTTAAAATATTTTCAAGAATTTGACGTTATAAGATATATGAAATCAACAAAAACAACACTGACTCTAATAATATGTGCACTTGTCGTGTCGTCTTGTTCAATTGTAAGGGGATTAAGAACCGACGGCAAGAACGGGCCAAACATTTTCAGCTTCGAGAAGCAGGAACACGACACCATCGCCTCTGGCGACGTGGTTTTCCGCTTCCCCGTCGCACAAAAGCAGGCCGACTGGATCGACACTACTTATTTTTACAACAAGCCGCATCCATGCGACTCTATGACCTTCGGGGAGGCCTTCGCCAAGGAAAGCCAGACGCAGGGAATCATCATCATCCACAACGACAGCATCGTATATGAGCGCTACTGGGGCGACTTCTCGGCCGACCGTATGGCCACCATCTTCTCCATCTCCAAATCCATCACGTCGCTCCTCTGCGGCATAGCCATCGACGACGGCTACATCCACAGCATCGACGACCCCGTCACCGACTACCTGCCGGAGCTGAAGAAGAAAGACCCGATGTGGCAAAAGCTCACCATCCGACACTTGCTGGATATGCGGAGCGGGATAGATTTCGACGACACCTACGAGTTTACTTCGCTGAAAGACCTGAAGATGATCAACGCGATGGCGAGGCTGAACTACGGAAACAACATAATGCGGCAAATCCGTGGGCTCAAGTTCCGTTGCGAGCCGGGCACCAAGTTCCGCTACGAAAGTATGACATCGGCCATCCTCGGCGCAGTCATTGAGCGTGCCTCGTGCAAACGCTATACCGACTATCTCAGCGAGCGCGTGTGGAAGCCCCTGGGTATGGAGCACCAGGCGCTGGTCAACATCGACAGCCGCAAGCACGATTTTGCGCACTGCTTCGGCGGCATCACGCTCACCATCAGCGACCTAGCCAAAATCGGCCGCCTTTACATCAATAATGGAATGTGGGATGGCAGACGCATAGTGAGCGACGACTGGATACGGCAGACCGCCGACTGCGACACCAGCTATCACGGCTACCATTTCAACTGGTACAACATCAACTACGAAGGCTTCATCCGCCCAGAATATTCCGGCTACTACG
>JAEEGL010203584.1_pt1 | contig 15685 bp, 15 predicted proteins | sample 9134231 | NCBI WGS metagenome assembly JAEEGL01 (sample SAMN16246548, study PRJNA631951) | gut metagenome | biome: gut microbiome; feature: rumen; material: fiber-attached | host: Bos | place: Iran: Karaj | collected 2018-10
GCCCTCTATGGTGTACTGCGTGATACGATTGTCGCTATGGTTTCGAGTACCATATATGTACAGCTTGTAACAGTTATCTTTATTCAGTTTCGTGAACTTAAAGGGACGAAGGTCACCATTGTCTATGAACATGTAGTCCTCCGTAGCCGTTTGGATAGCAAGGTCACCCAACATCTCCTCTGACGGACTGTTGTTTCCACCTGCATTGATACCATTGGTATATTGGGTACAGGTCGTGACAATACGGTATTTGGATGCCGTACTACCAGCCGAATTCTTCAGAGCTAATGTCTTGGCGGAGATAGCGTTGCTCGTGCTGACGCCAGATGAGAGGTTGGTCCAATAATTCCCATTCTTGTCTTTGGAGCTAGTCTGATGACCGCGTGTAGAGTTGCCGGTCTCGCCAAAATCGATATAAAACTTCTGTGCCAACTGAAGTTCCTGATTGGGACGTTCCAGACCAGAAAGCTCCTCTATCTTCATACAATTCAAATAGACCATTACGCCCTTGGTCTTCTTGCAGATATTCAGGTCAATGTTTCCGTCACGGTCGGGGAATACTGGGTCAGAGACAAGTATCTTGTTGTTATTACCGTTATAGCCTCCATCACCTATTTTGGAGCCGCCCATCTGCATCTCGCCCGCCCAAACATTCTCGCCACTGAAAGTGAACCAGGCTACACGTGCATCGTCCGAGGTGCGACTTCCAAAGCTATGGAAGCGATAGGCTTTCTCAGGATTCAAACCAGTAAAATGCAGCACTCCATAGTCCTGTGAGTTTTCCATAAAAATATAATCCTGCGTAGCCGACTGTATAGCAAGGTCGCCCAACAATGCTTTCTTGGGGGACTGGAGTCCGCCGTTACTATATCCGTTGGTAGAGAAGGTGGTTCCTATCTGCAATTTTATATCTGACGTTGCACCATCGGCGCTAACAAGGTCTATCTTGGTCAACGCATACGCTTTATCCGGCGCCCCTGTTCCCTTGCCATGCAGATTGTTCCACTGGTTGCCGTTGGAATCCTTATTGGTAAGGAATCCCTGATTGGCCACATTGTTCTGGCCGAAATCAATGTAAAAGACTCTTTCCTCTGTTTGCGCCACGATGGTGCTCATCAACAAGACGAGCACTGTCATCAGCGTTGTTGTTCTTTTTGTCATAATGGATATGGTTAATTTTTAAATGGTTTACTAATACTTAAACGAGCTGCCTCCAGCGAATTCACGCAGCAATGAAGTTGGCGGAACCTCATCGGCAGGAACACTACGGAAATACATCAGGAACTTACGCAACCGGGTTGCCTCGGCATACTCAGGAGCACGTTCCGGAACCTGTTCGAGAATTGGCATTACCCTGTCTCTGATAACACCTAACTCATATAGTAAGGCACTATTGAAGGTGGCGTCTGCCAGCTCCTGATAAGGAAATATCCATTTCTCCTCACCGGCCTTTACGCTGGGAAGACGCTTAATGGTCTCTACTGCGGAATAACCACGATAACGGTAATCGCGCAAGATACGGCGCACCAGTCGGATATCTACCGTAGAGATGTGGTTATGGTCGTCCAACTGTATAGTAGTAAGAGCCGAAACATACATACGGTACTTCTTTTCCTCGGGAATCTGTTGGGTAAGAATGGGATTCAGAGCATGATTACCTTCCAGAATGATAACGTCTTCCGGTCCTATCTTCAGTTTACGTCCTTCAAATACACGTTTTCCTGTAGGGAAGTCATATCGTGGCAATTCCACCTCTTCACCACGCAAGATGGCATTCATCTGCTCGTTGAAGAGTTTGACATCCACGGCGCCGATACACTCGAAGTCGTACTCGCCATTCTCATCCTTAGGTGTATCTACACGATTTACGAAATAATCATCCGTGCTCAAAGTATATGGACGCAACCCACATGCCATCATCAGGATGGCCAGTCGTTTTGCTGTTGTAGTCTTTCCGCTACTGCTGGGACCGGCAATAAGCACCAAACGGGATTTACGCTGAGCAATATCGTCTGCTATGTCCGAGAGTTTCTTGGCCTGAAGTGCCTCACTTACATTTATCAGGTCAGAGGCACGACCTGCCAAAATGGCTTTATTAAATTCGCCCACTGTACGAACCCGCAGGATGTTCTGCCATTGTTGGTGCTCACGTATCACACCCAACATTTTCTTTTGCTCTACATATTCCTCTAAAACTGAGGGATCCTTCTCGCTGGGGATGCGCAGGAGAAGTCCGTCGTAATAGGGTGTTAAGGCAAAGAGATGCAACATACCCGTGCGGGTCAGCAACGGACCATAGAAATAATCAATCGTATTCTCCAGCTTATAGTAGTAGGTGTATAGTTCATCCTGGCTCTCCAGAAGCTGTACCTTACTGGTCATGCCCCTTTTCTGGAACATCGTAATAGCATCTTCTATGGGGCATTGAATTCGATGAATAGGCATGTCGGCGTCAATAATCTCTTGCATTCGAGCACTGATACGTACAACATCCGTTTCCTGAACATCACGACCAATATGCAGCTCACAGTAGTAACCACGACTGACAGGAGCTCCGATTATCAACTGTCCTTCGGGGTAAAGGTCTTCGATTGCCTTTGCCAACACGAAAAACAATGTTCTGGTATAAGTACGCATACCGCTGGGATGATGCAGACTTAAGAAGCAAACATCCTTGTTGTTATAGAAGCGATAATTCATTCCCTGCGCCTTATTGTTGACATGGGCACATACGGGGCCATAGGACATCTCGAAGGCTGCCGTCTGAAACGCCTCAGAAAGCGTGCTTCCAAACGGAACTGTTATGGTCTCGCCAATATTCTTGCATCGGATGCGAACCATCCTGCTTTTTTGCTCTTCGCTTTCCCTATATGATGAACTGTTATCTGTCATGTATCTTTGCTGTAATCATTTCTTCATTCCGTTTCCAATCTCCTTCATCAGCTCGGTCATGCCCTCACTGGCGCCCTTCATGATATGACGGAAATTACGGGCAGCATTCCATTGTACAGGCTTGGGGTCTATCAGATAGATTGGTGTCGTTGGAGGCACGTATTGGGTAAGTCCGGCTGCCGGATAGACATTCAGGCTGGTGCCAATAATGATAAAAATGTCTGCCTGCATACATTCAGTGGCAGCACGCTCTATTTCAGGAACAGGCTCACCAAACCAAACGATGAACGGACGTAGCTGGCTGCCGTCCTCGGCACAATCTCCCATTTTGACGATAAGATGCTCCTTGTCCAACGTGCGGATGCAACGCGAATCGTTAGGATTTCTGCTGCTGGTAACCTTCATCAATTCTCCGTGCAGATGAATAACGTTGGTGCTACCTGCACGTTCATGAAGGTCATCAACATTCTGCGTAACCACCGTAACGTCAAATTGTTTCTCCAATTCAGCCACAAGCTTATGTCCGAGGTTTGGCTCCTTTTGTAAAATCTGTGTACGTAAGTTGTTGTAAAAATCAGTCACCAACAGGGGATCACGTGCCCAGCCTTCAGGTGTAGCCACATCTTCCACATTATACTGCTCCCACAATCCGTCACTGTCACGGAACGTGCTCACACCACTCTCAGCACTCATACCAGCACCTGTTAGCACAACAACTTTCATATTACCCTTGATTTTTATAATAATAATGTGCAAAAATAACAAAAAAAATGTAATGATTGACTTTAAGATAAATAAAATGTATTAATTTTGCGCCGCATAATAGTAATTGTATTCTAAGAATGAACAAAATTAGCTACGCTTTGGGCCTTGGTATTGGCCAACAGCTCAAGAGTATGAACATTGAGGATTTCAGCATTGAAGATTTCACAAAGAGCATCAGCGATGTGATGTCTGGCAAAGAGACAGCTATCAGCAGCAGAGAGGCTCAGGTAATGCTGAACGAGTATTTCCAGAACAAAGAGAAAGAACAGGCACAGACTGCCATTGCAGAAGGCAAGGTATATCTGGAGCAGAATGCTAAACGTGAAGGCGTAACACAGACCAAGAGCGGCCTGCAGTACGAGGTACTCACAGAAGGTACAGGTAAAAGTCCCAAGGCTACAGATACCGTACGCTGCCACTACGAGGGCCGTTTGTTAGACGGTACCGTATTCGACAGCAGCTACAAACGTGGTGAGCCCGCAGACTTCGGACTGAATCAGGTTATTCCCGGTTGGACCGAGGGCGTTCAGTTGATGAAGGAAGGTTCCAAGTTCCGTTTCCATATCCCATATCTGCTGGCTTATGGTGAGCGCGGCGCAGGAGCACAGATTCCTCCCTATAGCACGCTTATCTTTGACGTAGAACTGATTAAGGTGCTTTAATCATTGAAAATTGAAAATTGAAAGTAAAGGAATATAATTATAAAAAAAACAAAAAAATGAAAAAGATTTCTATTATTGCAGCCGTTGTTTTGGCTGGCATTATGGCCTCTTGTGGTAATGGTACCCCTAAGGCTAATTTGAAAACTGACGTAGATACTTTGAGCTACGCATTCGGTCTGTCTCAGACTCAAGGCCTGAAGGACTACTTGGCTCAGCGCGAAGGTGTTGACACAACCTTTATCGATGAGTTCGTAAAAGGTTTGAACGACGGAGCCAATGCTGGTGACGACAAGAAGAAGAGCGCTTACTATGCAGGTCTGCGCATTGGTCAGATGATCAGCCAGCAGTGGGTTAAGGGTATCAACTACGAGCTCTTTGGCGAGGATAGCACTCAGACTATCAGCCTGAACAACCTTTTGGCAGGTTTTGTTGCCGGAACTCTTGGCAAGGGCGGTTTGATGTCTATCGACGAAGCTACTGCTACTCGCGAGAACCTGATGCAGAGCATCAAGGCTGCACAGACAGAGAAGAAGTATGGCGAGTACAAAACAGAGTGCGAGGCATACATGAAGAAGATTGCCAAGAAGGCTGGCATTAAGAAATTGGACAACGGCGTTTACTATGAGGTTCTTACCGAGGGTACTGGCGACATTCCCGCTGATACTAGCCGTGTAAAGGTTAACTATGAGGGTAAGCTCATCAACGACACTATCTTTGACAGCAGCTACCAGCGTGGCGAACCTACAACCTTCCGTTGCAACCAGGTTATCCCCGGATGGACAGCAGCTCTTACTCACATGCCTGTAGGTTCTACATGGATGGTTTACATTCCTCAGGAGCAGGCTTATGCTGATCGCGATGCTGGTAAGATTAAGCCTTTCTCTTGCTTGATCTTCAAGATTGAGTTGGTAGGTATTGAGAAGTAAGTTGACGAGTTAATGAATTGACGAGTTAACAGAAGAAGAAAAGAAAAAACGATGAAAAAGATTTTTCTATTTTCTCTTTGCGCCCTTTTGGCTTTAGGCACTTCTGCCGCAAGCAAAAAGAAGGTAAACAAGAAGAAGGCAAAAGCACCCGTTGAGGTTGTTGACACAGTTTCTGTTGACACCTTCAGTTATCTGTTTGGTAAGGCCAATACCAATGGATTGACAAACTATCTGACACAGCGTATGGGTGTTGACGTAGCCTATCTTGAGGATTTTGTGAAAGGCTTCCAGCAGACAGAACTCACAGAAGCCGACAAGAAAGAGAAGGCTCGTCTGGCAGGTGTAGAGATTCGCTCTCAGGTAGAGAATCAGGTGATTGCACAGGCCAACAAGCAGATAAATGACAGTGTAGATGTCTTGAACAAAGCTCTTTTTGTTCAGGGCTTCCAGGATGGTATCACACAGTCTAACATGACCATCAGCATGGATAGCGTGCAGACTGTGGTTAGAAAGCAGATGGACTACTATCATAAGGTAAAAATGGAGAAGAAGTACGGTGCCAACCGTATTGCAGGCGAGGAGTTCCTGAAGAAGAACGCCAAGGCTGATAGCGTGCAAACTACTGCCAGCGGTCTGCAGTACAAGATTATTACCAAGGGTACCGGCGAGATTCCCCAGGCTACCGACAAGGTAAAAGTTCACTATGAGGGTCACCTTATTGACGGCACTGAGTTCGACAGCTCTTACAAGCGCAACCAGCCTGCTACATTCGCTGCCAATCAGGTTATCAAGGGATGGACTGAGGCACTTACCATGATGCCCGTAGGTAGCAGATGGATGCTTTACATTCCCCAGGAGTTAGCTTATGGAGACAGAGAGCAGGGTAAGATTACACCTTTCTCTACACTGATATTCACCGTGGAATTGTTGGAGATTGTGAAATAAAACATCATAAAACAAGCAAAAAGACACCAAAATCATCATTTGGTGTCTTTTTTTTGACTCTTTTCTTTCAACAATTGCATAAAAGTCGTACTTTTGCTATCAAAATATTACAATAAATAATAATGTATTATGGAAAAGATTGACAACCTGGACAAGAAAATTCTTGAGATTATCTCTAACAATGCCAGAATTCCCTTTAAAGACGTAGCCGCAGAATGTGGTGTCAGCAGAGCAGCCGTTCACCAACGTGTACAGCGCCTTATCGATATGGGCGTCATTGTTGGCTCCGGCTACCATGTAAATCCCTCCAGTTTAGGCTATAACACCTGTACGTATGTAGGTATCACACTGGAGAAGGGTTCCATGTACAAAGGGGTTGTTCAGGAATTCTTGAAGATTCCAGAGATTGTAGAGTGTCACTTTACAACAGGTCCCTACACTATGCTTATCAAGTTGTACGCTCGTGACAACGCTCACTTGATGGAGTTGTTGAACAACCGCCTTCAGGAAATCGCAGGCGTTGTTTCTACCGAGACCCTGATCTCCTTGAAACAAAGCATCAAGAAAGAGGTTCCCATTGGCTTGCAGCGTGAGGAGACAAGACCCATTTCATTAGACGAGGAGTAACCCAAGATGCAAACAGCACGCCCTATAATAGGCATTACTGGCAACTTTGGCGCCAAGGGATGCGAGTTGGCACAGGGATATTACGAATCAGTCTTACGGGCTGGCGGTATTCCTATGGTGCTTCCTCCCTACAATGATGCCGAAGCACTCTGCCAAACACTTGACAAGGTAGATGGCATCCTGCTCTCTGGAGGAGGTGACATCAACCCTCTCCTGTTGGGCGAAGAACCAATTCCCGGTCTGCACAGCATCTGCCCGCAGCGTGACGAGATGGAACTCCTGTTGGTTCGTGAAGCCTACAACCGCCAGATTCCCATGTTGGGTATCTGTCGAGGCATCCAGACCCTCGTAGCTGCGTTAGGTGGTACCCTATACCAAGACCTCAACACACAGTATTCAGAGGCACCGCTTGTAAAACACGACCAAGACTTGGATCGTGCCTACGCTTCACATTCTGTCAAGCTGGAAGAAGGAAGTACTCTTGCCCGCCTCTTCCCCGAGGCAAAAGAAAAGGGGCTACCCGTGAACTCCTTCCATCATCAAGCAGTACGCACCCCGGGTTCACTCTTGCGCGTAGCAGCAAAAGCTACAGATGGCGTGATAGAAGCCGTAGAGAGCAATGAGTTTAAGAGCATCATAGGTGTTCAGTGGCACCCAGAATGCTTTATCACAAGGGGTGACTGCTGTATGATGCCTATATTCAACTGGCTCATCTCTGAAGCCTCATCTTTTGCGGAAGCTAAGCGCGTTCACCGTAGAATCATTACCCTCGACAGCCACTGTGATACTCCCATGTTCTTCTCGGAAGGTTTCACGGCTGATATGTTTGCCCAGCGAACAGACAAGGTGCTGGTGGACCTGCCTAAGATGAGAGAAGGATTTCTGGATGCCTCTATAATGGTGGCATACCTAAAGCAAGGCGAACGTGACGAAGAATCACTCTTGGCAGCTACTGCAAAAGCCAATCGCATCCTAACCCAGATAGAGGAAATGGTGGCAGCCAACTGTACTGCCGTAGATATTGCCTATACACCTGCAGATATAGCCAGACTGAAGCATACAGGTAAAAAAGCTATTATGCTGGGAATAGAGAACGGATATGCCATAGGAAAAGACCTTAGTCAATTAGAGCACTTTGCCAAGCGCGGCATTGTCTATATGACGCTTTGCCATAATGGTGATAACGATATCTGTGACTCGGCAAAGGGAAATGCAGAACACGGAGGACTGAGCCCGTTTGGAGAAAAGGTTGTTCAGGAGATGAACAGGCTGGGCATTATGGTGGATTTAAGCCATGCTGCAGAATCAAGTTTCTACGATGCCCTTGAGGTAAGCAAGAAACCCATCGTATGCAGTCATAGCAGTGCCAGAGCACTATGCAATCATCCGCGCAACCTGACAGATGAGCAGATGAAAGCCTTAGCTCAGAAAGGTGGTGTGGCACAAGTTACCATGTACAACGGATTCCTGCGTACCGACGGGAAGGCAACCATCCTTGATGCCGTAGAACATCTGAACCACATGGTAAATGTTATGGGCATTGAACATGTGGGAATAGGAACGGACTTTGACGGTGATGGCGGTGTACCCGGCATGGCTAACGCCTCTGAGGTAATTAACTTTACCCGTCGCCTTCTACAGGAACGCTATTCCGAGGAGCAAATTCAGATGATTTGGGGTGGGAACTTCCTACGCGTAATGGAACAAATAAAGAATATTTAAGCCAATATATAATCATGAAATATTTTCTGTTAGCCGTTATGGCATGTTTACTTTCTGCCTGTGGCGGAAGTACCAATAGAAATCTTGGGGGACCGGATACCATCACCTTGGCATCCTGCCCAACTTTCAGCACAGATTCCTGTATGAAGTACATTCAGGAGCAGTGCGATTTTGGCCCTCGCGTAACGGGTTCCGAGGAATCGGCCCTATGCAAGCAGTACCTTATCAATCAGTTTAAGCGTCTGGGCGCCACAGTAGAGGAGCAGCCTTGCAACGTTACCTTATGGGATGGCTCAGAGCGAGCCGCTTGCAATATCATTGCGAGAATAAATCCAGATAATCTGGACCGAATACTCTTCTGTGCTCACTGGGACAGTCGTCCTTGGGCAGATAATGATGAGGATGAGAAGAATCACAAAAAACCTGTTTTGGCAGCCAACGATGGTGCCAGCGGCGTAGCTATGATGATGGAGTTCTGTCGTCTCCTGCAACAGAATCCTGTTAAGGTGGGTATCGACTTTGTCTGCTTTGATGCCGAAGATATGGGAACGCCTCAGTGGGCTGAGACAGAAGAATCAACCTCCCACACCTGGTGCTTAGGTTCCAAATATTGGGCAGAGAAAGCACGTGAAGACGGCTATAATGCACGTTACGGAGTCTTACTGGATATGGTTGGCGGCAGAGGGAGCGTATTCCCTGCAGAAAAGGTGAGCCAGGAATATGCACAACCTATCGTAAGCCTGATATGGCGTTTAGCAAACCAGATAGGTTACGGACAGTTCTTCCCCTTGAACAAAGAAGGCAGCTATCTGATGGATGACCATGTAAACGTGAACCGCTATGCCCGCGTTCCCTGCGTTGATATTGTGCCTTTCTTTACAGACGGCCCCAGTAATTTTGGACCGACCTGGCACACTGTCAACGATACGCCTGAGAATATAGACCCCAACGTGCTGGAGGCTGTAGGACAGACGCTTACACAACTTATTTATAACGAGGAACTATGACGATAAACGAGATACAAGACGAAATAATAGAGGAGTTTGCCGATTTTGATGATTGGATGGATCGCTACCAGCTGCTCATTGACTTAGGCAGCGAGCAACCTCCCTTGGATAACAAATACAAAACAGAACAGAACCTGATAGACGGTTGTCAGAGTCGTGTATGGTTGCAGGCCGACATGCAAGACGGCCTACTCCACTTTCAGGCCGAGAGCGATGCACTTATAGTAAAAGGTATCGTAGCCCTTCTTATTCGTGTGCTGAGCGATCACACTCCACAGGAGATTTTAGACGCTGACCTTTACTTCATCGAGAAGATAGGTCTGCGCGAGCATCTTTCTCCCACACGCAGCAACGGCCTGTTGGCTATGCTTAAGCAGATGAAGCTTTACGCCTTGGCATTTAAGTCCCTTGAACATTGAAAATAGGAAACGTTAATCTTGGCGAACGCCCTGTCCTGCTGGCTCCCATGGAGGATGTCACAGACATCGGGTTCCGTCTGCTCTGTCGGCAGATGGGAGCTGCTATGGTCTATTCAGAGTTCGTCTCCAGCGATGCACTCATCCGCCTTGTCAATAAGAGCTTAGAGAAACTGCAGGTTTGCCCGGACGAAAGACCTGTAGCTATTCAGATATACGGACGCGATGTGGATTCTGTGCGTGAAGCTGCCAAGATTGTGGTTGAGCAGGCACATCCCGATGTGTTGGATCTGAATTTTGGTTGCCCCGTCAAGAAGGTGGCAGGCAAGGGAGCAGGAAGCGGCATGTTGCAGAATGTACCTTTGCTCTTAGATATCACACGTGCCGTAGTAGAGGCTGTCCCCAACACCCCTGTTACGGTAAAGACCCGATTGGCATGGGATGAGAAATCATTATACCTGCCATCAGGTACCCCATTTATTGTAGATTTGGCCGAACGGCTCCAAGACTGCGGAATCCAAGCGCTTACCTTACACGGCAGAACTCGTGCCCAGATGTACACAGGCGAAGCCGACTGGACACTTATTGGTGCAGTAAAGTCAAATCCCCGTATGCGCATACCTATCATAGGAAATGGGGACATCACCACCGCAGAGCGCGCTCAAGAATGCTTTGACCGTTACGGTGTTGATGCAGTAATGATAGGTAGGGCAACCTTCGGTCGCCCCTGGATATTCCATGAGATTGCTCACCCAGAGGCTCCACTCTCCGTGGACGAGAAAATAGATATCCTCAAACAGCAGGTTCTCACCTCCGTAGAACGCATAGACGAGTACAGGGGCATCCTGCATATTCGTCGGCACCTGGCAGCGACACCTATCTTCAAGGGCATTCCCAATTTCCGCGAAACTCGCATACGTATGCTTAGAGCAGAGACCGTGGAAGAGCTTTTTGCCATTATTGAAGACATCAGAAAACTTCTTAAAGAAGCATAAAAGGTTATGAAAAAAAGATTGTTTATTGTATCTGTTCTGGCGCTCACGACGATGAGCTTCGTGCAGGACTCACCCATTTCAGAAGAGCAGGGCATGGTAGTTGTCAATACCACAACCCTTTGTCCCGATGTAAAAGGTTACGCAGATGCAGTACCCGTTAAAATATACATCAAAGGTGGTAAGATAGAGAAAATTAAGCCTTTGCATAATGCCGAGACACCTAAATTCTGGGCATTGATAAAGAAGGAGATGTTGCCCAAATGGGAAGGCATGGATGTCAAGAAGGCAGCCAAAACCAAGGTTGATGCCGTTACTGGTGCCACCTTCTCCAGCAAAGCTCTCCTCAAGAACGTTCAGACTGGCTGCGATTACTACTTGAAAAGTGAAAAGTGAAAGAGTGAAAAATCCTGAATCCTGAATTTTGAAATAAAAATATATGACCTACGATTTCTCTGAGATTGTTCCCCGCCTTGGTACTGATTGCATGAAGTACGACAAGGTTGACTGGTGTTGCGGCCACAAGGATGTCATCCCCATGTGGGTAGCCGACATGGACTTCCGCACCCCACCCTTTGTATTGGAAGCCATGCAGAAACGCATGCAGCAAGGCATTCTGGGCTATACCTGCAGTCACGATACCTATTGGAACAACATCTGCCGCTGGAACAAAGAGCAGTTTGGTATGGACGTAAAGCGCGAGGAAGTCACCTACATTCCCGGTGTGGTCTGTGGTATCTACCTATGCGTACAATGCTTTACCAACGAGGGCGATAAGATTCTTATCCAAGAGCCCGTTTACCATCCCTTCCGCATTGTTCCAGAACATAGTGGCAGAGAGATTGTCTTCAACTCATTGGTACGCACCAAAGACAGCTTCACAATGGACATGGACAGCCTGCGCCATGATATAAAAGGCTGCCGTATGATGATTCTTTGTAACCCCCACAACCCCGCCGGCATCTGCTGGACACGTGAACAATTACAGGAGGTGGCTCATATCTGTGCGGAAGAAGGCGTCTTGGTGGTAAGTGATGAGATTCATTGCGACATGCTTCTGGGCGGCAGGAAACATGTTCCCTTTGCCAGTGTAAGCGAAGAGGCCCGCCTTAACAGCATAACCCTTCAGGCACCCAGTAAGACCTTTAACATGCCCGGCATAGTGGTTTCGCAAGCCATTGTATATGAGCCCAAGAAACGTCGTAAGTTCTTTACTTATATCGAGGGAAACGATTTCGATCTGGGAAACATCTTTGCCTACGATTGTGCTGCGGCCTGTTACAGCCCACAGGGCTTGGAGTGGAAGACGCAGATGTTGGAGTATGTTCAAGGCAACGTAGATTTGCTCTGTGAACGCCTGGCAAAGGAATGTCCGCAGATTGTGCCCATCCGTCCACAAGCCAGTTACCTTGTCTTTTTGGATTGCAGAGGCTTAGGATTCGGAACACAAGAGGAACTGGATGAATTCTTTGCCGCAAAAGCCAAAATTGCACTCAACTCCGGTGCCATGTTTGGCCCGGGCGGACAGGGATATATGCGCATGAATGTAGGTTGTCCCCGTTCTGTGGTCAATCAGGCAATAGACCAGATTGTAGAAGCTGCCAAATCAGTTTAGGAGAAAAAAAACTTGAATTTGTTTTGCTCCGCATAAGACTTTTCTTATATTTGCATCCGAATGACATCTTTAGTTTAACTAATTAACTGATTAAAAAAAGCAATGAAAAAGTTATTTTTTGTAGTAATGGCTTTTGCTGCCATTTCGTTTGCATCTTGCTGCAACAAGTGTGAAAAGAACGAGGGTTGTACTTGCGACACTTGCAAATGCGAGCCCTGTGAGTGTGGTCAAAAGGACACCTGTGCTACCGAAGCTTGTGAGAAAGAGTGCGAGAAGGCTTGTGAAAAGGAATGCGACAAGGCTTGCGAGGCTGCTGCAGAAGAAGAGAAGAGTCTGGAGCAGACTGTAAAGGACGCTGCCAACGAGGTTGCCGGCGCTGCTAAGGAAAAGGCTAAGGCTACAGCTAACGAGGCTGTTGAGGCAGGTAAGGCTGAAGCAAACAAGGCTATAGACAAGAGCGCAGAGGAAGCTAAAAAGAAATTAGGTCTTTAATCTCTATTTCCAATTATACCTTAGAGGGCATGTTATTATACGTGCCCTCTTTTTTTTCGCCAGAAAAATAAAGTCCGCACGCAACGGACTCAGAACCTGTTTCATACATTCCACCATATTCTCCGCCTTAAAATTTGTCAACACCAAAATTATGTCGTACCTTTGCCCCATTATGTCTTAATATAGAGGCAAAAGAGAAATTATGAAGCATATCCAATACAAGACACAAGGCACTTGCTCGCAGCTGATAGACGTAACAGCCGACGATAATGATATCATCCAGCAGGTTTATTTTCTGGGTGGATGTAATGGTAATTTGCAGGGCATTTGCCAGTTGGTAAAAGGAAAGAAGATTGACGAAGTGATAGAGCTCCTTGATGGCATACGCTGCGGTACGAAAGGTACATCCTGTCCTGACCAGCTTTGCAGAGCACTCGAACAGTTGAAATAAAGAATTGAATTTACATATACGGTATGGAACAAGCATTATTTATCTATAACACGCTGAGCAGACAGAAGGAACTCTTCCGTCCGCTTACCCCCGGCAGAGTGGGTATGTACGTGTGCGGACCTACGGTTTATGGCGATGCACACTTGGGTCACGCTCGTCCTGCCATCACATTTGATATTCTTTTCCGTTACCTGCAGCACATCGGCTACAAGGTGCGTTACGTGCGAAACATTACGGACGTAGGTCACTTGGAGCATGATGCCGACGAGGGCGAGGATAAGATTGCCAAGAAGGCACGTTTGGAACAACTGGAGCCTATGGAAGTGGCTCAGTACTATACAAACCGTTTCCATGATGCCATGACAGCGCTGAACTGTCTGCCTCCCAGCATTGAGCCACATGCTACAGGCCATATTATGGAGCAGCAGGAGTTGGTGGAACAGATTCTGAAGAACGGCTATGCCTACGAGAGTAATGGAAGCGTCTATTTCGATGTTGAGAAGTACAACAAGGATCACAAGTACGGCATACTCTCTGGTCGCGACCTGGAGAATATCAAGGATGCCAGTCGTGAGTTGGCTGGTGTAGGTGAGAAAAAGAATCAGGCCGACTTTGCCCTGTGGAAGGCCGCCCAGCCCGAACATATCATGCGTTGGAAGAGCCAGTGGAGCGACGGTTTCCCAGGTTGGCACTGCGAGTGCACGGCTATGGGCCGCAAATACTTAGGCAACCACTTTGATATTCACGGTGGCGGCATGGACCTCATTTTCCCTCATCACGAATGTGAGATTGCACAGGCTGTAGCCAGTCAGGGCGATCAGATGGTACACTACTGGATGCACAACAATATGATTACCATCGATGGAAAGAAGATGGGCAAGTCGTACAACAACTTCATTACCCTGCCACAGTTCTTCGACGGCAGTCATCCGCTGTTACAGCAGGCTTATAGCCCCATGACCATCCGTTTCTTTATTTTGCAGGCTCACTACCGCAGTACTGTAGACTTCGGAAACGAGGCTTTGCAGGCTTCCGAGAAAGGCTTTGTCCGTTTGATGGAAGGCTACAAGAACCTGAAACGCCTTCAGGAAGGTCAGAAGGTGAAAGGTATGCCTTGGATTGAGCAGCAGTATGTGGATGAGTTGCGCGAGAAGCTTTATGAGGCAATGAACGATGACCTGAACACGCCCATCGTTATCAGTAACCTGTTCGATGCTTGCCGTGTTATCAATACTCTTATCGACAAGAAAGCCAGCATCAAGCCCGAGGTAGCAGAGGCACTGCTGCAACTCCTCAGCACCTTCACCTTCGACATCTTAGGTCTGAAGGAAGATACGGGCAACAGCAACAAAGCTCGCGAAGATGCCTTCGGTGCCGTTGTGAATATGCTCTTGGAGCAGCGCCAGCAGGCTAAGGCCGAAAAGAACTGGGCACTAAGCGATAAGATTCGCGATGACCTGGCAGCTTTAGGCTTCGAGGTAAAAGATACCAAGGACGGCTTCAGTTGGAGCCTGAATAAATAGAAAGAAAAAAGCCTCTCACATTTCCTGAGAGGCTTTTTTCTTTCTATACCTTATTATTAACTGCGCTTTGCTCGATGGGCAAACACGTTTTGTAATTCTCGATATACTTTTCGAAGCCAGCCACATCCTCTGGCGTTGGACTAACAGAAACACCCGTGTTTCCTGCAAAGACAACATCCTCGAGGTAATCAGCCAAATTCTTACCCTTATTATTAATAAGGTATCCAGCCAACAGAGCTATACCCCAGGCACCACCCTCGCCTGCAGTCTCCATGACAGAGATAGGCGAATTAAGAGCAGCAGCCAACATACGCTGCCCCACACCAGGCGTCTTAAAGTAACCTCCATGACCTGTGATGCGGTCCACCTTAACCTTTTCCTCCTTGAGCAGGATATCGTTGCCAATCTTGAGCACACCGATGGCTCCGTAGAGCTGGGCGCGCATCAGGTTGGCCAGATTGAACTTGTCGGTTGCCGAGCGGACAAAGAGGGGACGTCCCTCGGACAAACCCGTGATAGGCTCTCCGCTGACGTAGTTATAAGTCATCAGGCCACCGCAGTCGGCATCACCTTCAAGTGCTTTATTAAAGAGTTTGCCATAGAGTTCATTCATATCTATGGGTACACCTAGCATCTGCTGATACTCCTTA
>JAEEGL011068176.1_pt1 | contig 15685 bp, 9 predicted proteins | sample 9134231 | NCBI WGS metagenome assembly JAEEGL01 (sample SAMN16246548, study PRJNA631951) | gut metagenome | biome: gut microbiome; feature: rumen; material: fiber-attached | host: Bos | place: Iran: Karaj | collected 2018-10
CTATCTCGCTCTCGTGGTGCGGGAAGACGAGGTCCATGCCACCGCCGTGGATGTCGAAGGGCGAGCCCAAATACTTGGCACCCATGGCGGTACACTCGGCGTGCCAGCCCGGGAAGCCGTCGCTCCAAGGCGAGGGCCAGCGCATGATGTGCTCCGGCGAGGCCTTCTTCCAGAGGGCAAAGTCGCCCGAGAAGCGCTTCTCCTCCTGCCCGTCGAGCTCGCGCGTGGTGGCCAGCATCTCGTCAATGACGCGGCCGCTGAGCTGTCCGTACTTGTGGGTATCTTCCTGATACTTACGCACATCGAAGTACACCGAGCCGTTGCTCACGTAGGCGTAGCCGGCATCGAGTATCTGCTGCACCAGGGCAATCTGCTCCATGATGTGGCCCGAGGCATGGGGTTCGATCGAGGGGGGCAACACATTGAGGCGCTCCATGGCGGCATGATAGCGATTGGTGTAGTACTGAGCCACTTCCATGGGCTCCAGCTGCTCCAGACGTGCCTTCTTGGCAATCTTGTCCTCACCCTCGTCGGCATCGTGCTCCAGATGGCCTACGTCGGTGATATTGCGCACGTAACGCACCTTGTAGCCCAGGTGCTGCAGGTAGCGGAAAACCACATCGAAGGTGATGGCCGGACGGGCGTGGCCCAGATGGCCGTCGCCGTAGACCGTCGGACCGCAGACATACATGCCCACACGTCCCTCCGTCAGTGGGCGGAAAAGCTCCTTCTGACGGCTCAAAGTATTGTATATCAACAGTTGTTGTTCCATAATATATATTATATCGTTTTGCAAAGGTACTAAAAAAATCCGATATACCGTGCCTAAAGTTTGCCCAAAGGGCTCTCCAAAGGCCCCGTCATGTCCGACTCAAGTCCGACACAACTCCGTATCAACTCCGACTGTTGTCCGCTTTTTGTCGGACAAAAGACGGTGTCGACACGGTCGAGGGTGGTCGGAAAGGGCTAGCGCAGGGGAACCGTCAGGCCGGTGTTTTTCTCCCATCGGTCGAGCAAGCGCTGACTGACCTGGGGCAGATATTCGCGACGGGTGATGTTCCACCGGACGGCTTCGTGCACCCGCGGCGCCAGGTCGCGGTCGCCGACGGGCACCAGCCGCCAACAGTAGCCCTCGCACCGCAGCCGGTTCGGGAAAAGATAGGCGTAGCTGTCGACAAAATAGTCGGTGAAATAGACCGGCCGGCGACCGGCGGTCTCGACAATACGCAGAATATCAGTCCATCCCGTGAGGCCGACATTGTAGACGCTGACGTCGGTGCGACGCCGCTCGACCTGCTGGAGGTACCACAGGGGGAAGGTGTCGTTGTCGCCGACGGTGATGAGTATGGCGTTGGGGTCGCAGCTCTCGAGATGGTTCAGCGCGATGTCGTGCACCGAGTGGCAGTTGTGACGGTCGTGGTCGCTCCAGTTGCCAACGGCCAGTGTCAGCGGGGCGAGGAGGGCCAGCCAACGCCACCAGCGGCGCGGCAGCTCGTCGGCGCCCACGCCGATCCAGAGGGCAAAGGCATAGAAGGAGAGCACATAGACGTAGTCGCGCGAGCGGGGTTCGTAGCAAGGGTGGTTCAGATAGAGGTTGAGCAGCACGCCTCCGAAGAGGAAAAGCAGCATGACGACCCAGTAGTCGAGGCGGTTGCGCCGCCGGTGTCGCCATAGTCCCCAGAGGCCCAGCAGGAAGGGAAGGACGAAGATGACGATGTGATGGTTCTTCAGGTTCTCGCGGCCTATGAAGTTGTACATCAGGTATCGGCCCCACATGTAGGTCAGCTGGTAGGAGACACAGTAGACCACGTTGCCCACCACCCCGTCGGCACCGAGGTTCCACTGGCGCCAGTTGGCCGTGTCGCGTTCGCGCCACATGCGCGGATAGAGCGGCGCCTTGGCATACTGCTCACGCTTCATGTAGCGCTCGAAGGCCTCCGCCGTCGAGGGATCGCCCTCGTTGATGGCGGGATGGGCGGCGGCACGCATGGGGATGATGGCATAAGGGGTGAGTCCCATCAGGAAAAAAAAGACCGACAACACAAGCACTCCGGCCACCCTCGTCCGGCCGGTTCTACCAGTCAGTCGGGGGAGGACAGCCTTTCTGGAGAAGACAATCAGCGCCAGGGCTGGCACGACGAGCAGGGTCATCATGTGGACACCCAGCCCCAAGCCCAGCAACAGGCCCAGCAAGGGCAGCAGACGCACCTGGCCCGTGCGGCGGAATCGCAAGGCCAACCACACGTCAAGGGCACAGCAGAGCATGGCCGGGGCGTAGACTTCGCTCTCGACAGCCGAGAACCATGCCGTGTCGCAGAAGAGGTAGCACAGGGCTCCCACGCTGGCACCCAAGGGCTTGACGCCCAGCTCACGCAACGTCATATAGAGCAATCCCACCGTCAATCCGCCGCAAAGGACCGAGAATGCATTGCTCAACGGCGCCACCAACATCGGGTTGCCGAAGGAAAGGAGCATGAAAAGGTGCGTGAGGAGCTGATAGACGGGCGCTCCCGGTGGATGGCCGACCCCGAGGGTCCAGCCGGTGGCTATGAACTCGCCACAGTCCCACCACGAGGCACTCCGGTCCATGGTGAGCAGGTAGACGGCCGTAGCCACAAGGGTGACTACCAGTTCACCACGGACTTGTTGAAGACATCTTCGCATAGTTCACTGACAATCTCGCTGACAAGGCCGCTCTCGACACTCGAGAAGTCGCGTGAGGCAGCATAGTCACGGTAGCGCGAGAACGACTGCTCGAAGTCGGCATTGGGGTCGACACGGTTGACAAAACGCACCTTGATGGTGATGGTCAGGCGGTTCATACTGACCTCATCGGACGACGACAAGGCCGAGGCCCGGGTGTCATAGCCGGTGATCTCGCCGCTCACCTGCAGGTCTCCGTCTTCGTTGATGACCGTCAACGACGTCTGACTGGAGAACATCTGGCGCAGATCGTCGCTGAGTTTCTGGCTCAACTGGGGGTTGACCGTGGAGGCATAGTTGGGGAAGGTGGCCACAGATATGGTCTTCGCCCCCGGCGGTATCGAGGCACCCGTGAAGGAATAACCTCCCGTGCAGGCCGTAAACAGGAGCAGACAGAGCAGGCTAGTAATCCCTCGAGTCCTCATCGATGCGCTGTTCGTCTTCGAGCTGCCAGAGCAGGAAGCCCGACTCTTGTTGAATATAGTTCAGCACCGCCACCTTGGTGGTCAGGTCGCTCAAGGCCGCCACCTCGCTGATCAGCGCGTCAATCTTCTCTTTGAATGCTAAATCCATGATACTTTATCCGTTGAATCTGTTATAATAATGCCACCACAGGGGCGGTATCTCGTTCTGCATGGCATGCTCGTAGTCGGCGTATGAGCAGGGGATGAGGGTGTGGCTCAGGTAACGCTCACGGCGCTCTGTGTCGTCGCAGGGCACCTCCATCCACCAGCGGTCGCTCTTGAGGCTCTTGTAGAAGACGATCTCCATCGTGTTATCGCTGAGCTGCACGGTGAAGCGTTTGAACGACTGCCGGTCGGTCGAGGGGTGGTCGCCCTGGCGATAGCAGAAACCCTCGATGAAGAACCACACGGCATGGGCCAGCATGTGGGCCGTCTGCTCGTCGCGGTCGTGGGCCGGCACCATCTCAAAGAGGCCGAAGCAGGTGGTCTTGTCGCTCATGCCGGCATAACGGGCCAGCTGACAAAGCTGCTCGCCGTAGAAGCCGTGGGGCGAGGGCGACGAGGCAGCAGGGGCGTCGCTCTGACGCACCGCGCCGACATCGACGGCCACCACATCACTGTATCGCACCATCGGCTCGGCCAGCTCCAGGTTGCCCTGCAGCTCACCCACCCGATGGGTGCTGAACTTCAGCTCTTCCATCAGCTGCACCATCTCCTGTCCCACAAAGTAGGTCTGGTAGCCCAGGTTGACATAGTCGAACAGATAGTTGGGCTGCTGCATGATGATATGTTGCAAGTAGTTGGCGCTGTTGATGGTGTCACCCCCCTCAAGGTTGAAGCGGGCGTCGACCGAAGCGATGTTGATCACGCGTCCCAGCACCTCATAGGCCTTGTAGATGGGGAACACCAGGTCGTCCGAGCCTCCCAGCACGACGACCGTACGGCCGTCGTCGAGCAACTGCTGAAGCACCTCGATGACAGCGAAATAGGTATCCCTGACCTCCACGCCGGCGGCGATATTGCCCAGGTCGACCAGCTTGAGGTCGGTATGGGGCTGGGCCAGCCGGTAGAGCTTGCGGCGTATGAAGTCGGGCGCCGGCGCCGAACCCCGTCCGTCGGCAGAGGCACGGTCCTCGCAGACACCCAGCAACACCAGCCGCGCCCGGCGCCAGTCGGGGAACTCGCCCCCCGGCAGGTAGGCCTCGACGGTGTCGCCCAGCATCGGACGGAACTCCCTGCTCTCATAGTCCACCACCCTCGTGTCGATAGGTTCAAAGTAACTGTTCAATTCCATAACACATCTTTAACGACCGAATGGCCGATTTATTGTGCCCTCAAAATTAAAAATCACCCCCTGTCAACTCCGACGCAAGTCCGACACAACTCCGTATCAACTCCGACTGTTGTCCGCTTTTTGTCGGACCATACTCGGAGTTGGGTCGGACTTGACACGGAGATATTACCGCGCCATGAGCATGGAAATAAGCACTATACCACCCAGGTGAAGCCGTCGAAGGGGCGGTTGCGGTCGCAGTCCTGCTCCTGCGAGCGCTCCTGCATCCGCTTGATGCGCCGCAAACCCCAGCGCCACATCCTGACGTCGAAAACCACGAAAGCCACGAACAGGGCTATGCAGACCACCACGGCCACCATACTGTCGCGCCCCTCGAGGTTGCTGCTGACCATCAGCAAGGCGTCGTAGGTGCCGTGCAGCAGCATCGGATACAGAAAAGCCTTCCAGAGATGGCCGCGGCGACCCGCCGGGTCGAACTTGGCCAGCGACACATAGTAGCCCATCGTCACCGCGAAAAGGAAGTGCGCCGGCACCGCCAGCACGCCACGCATCAGGGCCGTCCCCATCGGATCCTCGCCACCCATCACGTAGCTTATGTTCTCCACGCAGGCAAAACCCAGCGACAGGAAGACGGCATAGACCACCCCGTCGAAGTACTCGTCGAAGTGCGGACTGCGCCAGATGACCCACAGCAGCAGGAGCAGCTTGCAGAGCTCCTCGCACAAGCCCGCCACCAGGTATCCGTCCAACAGGCCGTTCAGCACCGGCATCGCCTCGGCCGACGGCACCAGCGGCATCAGCAGCGTCTCCATCAGCCCCGCTGGCACCACACTCAGGCATCCCACAAAGAACGTCAGCAGCAGACGCCCCAGCGGCTCCGGATTGAGCCGGTCCTTCCGGTAGACAAACCAAAGCAGCAACACCACCGGCACCACCGCCGATATAAACGCGATATTCATAGTTTCTTACTTTTTGTTTTCCATTTTCTCCTCCACACCCACAGCCTCGAAGAGGCTCCATCTTATTAACCCCTCACAAGCCGCAGGCGTAGTGTGGGGTGACCGCACCTGCCACATACCCTGCGTGCCGGAGGTACGCCACCACCCCTCAACCACAGGTCGTTATATCTCCCCACTCCAATCTCAGCCTCGAAGAGGCTCCATCATATTAACCCCTCACAAGCCGCAGGCGCAGTGTGGGATGACCGCACCTGCCTCATACCCTGCGTGCCGGAGGTACGCCACCACCAACCATCAATCTTTCATAAAGAACCGTTCATCCACAGCCACGGCATTCTCCTCCAAATATGAATGATACTCCTCGGCAAAAGAGACCTGCCTGTGGTGCTCCTTCTGATTCATGATATACCTGACAATCTTGTCTTTGTCTCGCACACCGTAACTAAAGGCAGCATACTCGTGCGACCAACCCTTGAATTCAGGAAAGCCGGGATGGCCTTTCATCCACTTGGTACAGCTGACCTTGAGACGTTGGACAAAGACGGCGATGGCCAATGTCGACGGCAGTGATACAAAGAGATGCACATGGTCGGGCATACCACCTATACGGTAGACCGTACAGCCAAGATTCCGGGCAATGCCGAGCATATAGGCATACAGCTCCCGCTCATGTTCGACGACAATGGAAGGCTCGCTATACCGGGTACGGATGATGATATGATAGAATGTAGTGGTGTAACTCATCGATAAAATAACGCTGTCAAGCGGGATTTATTGTGTGGTTGTAGCGTGCCTACGGCACGCCCGGGTGTGATCTGCTCCCCTTCCCCACACTGCGCCTATGGCTTGTGCGGGGTTAACAAGATGCAGCCTCTCCGAGGCTGTGGATGGCTCGACGATGATGTGCCGAAGCAACATCACCACAGCCCTCTGTTCTTACTTCTTGGCTCTTAGTTCAAAAAAAGTCGTATCTTTGTACCGTAAAACCAACATGATAATTATGGCTAAAAGCATCGTTTGCAGCGGTATACGTCCCACAGGCAACCTCCATCTCGGCAACTATTTCGGCGCCTTGCGCAACTTCGTCCGTATGCAGGACGAACACGACTGTTTCTTCTTCATCGCCGACTACCACTCGCTGACCACCCACCCCACGCCGGGCAGCATCTACGCCGACGCCCGCACCATCCTCGCACAGTACCTCGCCGCAGGACTCGACCCCGAGAAGGCCACCATCTACCTCCAGAGCGACCTGCCCGAGACCATCGAGCTCTACCTCTTCTTCAACATGAACGCCTACCTCGGCGAGCTCGAACGCGTCACCTCCTTCAAAGACAAGGTGCGCCAGAATCCCAACAACGTCAACGCCGGCCTCCTCACCTACCCCACCCTCATGGCCGCCGACATCCTCATCCACCGCGCCACCCTCGTCCCCGTAGGCAAAGACCAGGAGCAGCACCTCGAGATGACACGCACCTTCGCACAGCGCTTCAACAACATGTACCACACCGACCTCTTCCCCCTGCCCCAGGCCATGGGCACCGCCGGCAACCTGGTCAAGATACCCGCCCTCAACGGCAGCGGCAAGATGGGCAAGAGCGAAGGCGAGGCCAGCACCATCTTCCTCACCGACGAACCCGCCGTCATACGCAAGAAAATCATGAAGGCCAAGAGCGACAGCGGCCCCACACAGATGAACCAGCAGAAACCCGAAGAGATCGAGAACCTCTTCCTGCTCCTCAAGGCCGTCTCCTCGCCCGACACCGTCCAGTACTTCGACGACCTCTACAACAGCTGCCAGATACGCTACGGCGACCTCAAGAAGCAGCTCGCCGAGGACATGGTGGCCTTCGTCGAGCCCCTGCGTCAGCGCATCCTCGAAATCAGCGCCGACGAGGCCACCCTGCGCCGCGTCATGGACCTCGGCCGCGACAAAGCCCACGCCTCGGCCGCCGCCACCCTCGCCGAGGTGCGCCGCGCCATTGGATACCGGAATTAGTGGGCAGTGGATAGTGGGGAGTGGGCAGTGGATAGTGGGTAGTGGATAGTGGATAGTGGATAGTTAGTAGTTAGCAGTTAGTAGTGGTGAGCCGTGAGCGGAGCGCATCGGCGAACCGATTGCCTGCTGGAGGCAGGCCCTCTCAATAGCCCCAGACAAGCCATGCGCAGTCTGGGGCAGCAAGACCCTCCCCCTCACCACGCATCTCGAAGAGATGCCACACTACCCACTGCCTACTACCCACTACCCACTACCTACTACCACACTACCCACTACCCACTAAAAAGACCGCCGATCCCTCAGGGGACCGGCGGTCTTTCTTTGCTTTGAGCGTCTACGCTCGAGTGGTCTTACTCGGCGACAACAGCCTCGACGGCGTCGGCGACGACCTCTTCCACCATGTTCTCAACGGTGGTGCTGTCAGCGACCTGCTCCTCGCAGCAAGCGGCGGTCTCAACGACCATGGTGTCCTGAACGGGCTCCTCAGCCTTCTTGCCATTGCAAGCGACGAAACCGAACATACCGGCGATAGCCAGAGCGAATACAACTTTCTTCATTTTCTTACTGTTTTTAATTGTTAATGTTTTCTAGATTAATTTCTCTTTTTCAATCGATTCCCGCGCCACGAGACCTTCCTCGAACGACGAAAATCGGCTGCAAAAGTACTACACATTTTTCAAACAACCGGAAAAATAATTTCTAAGAAATGTTAAAATCGACACAGCCTACTGTCAATCAGCACCTTCCAAACACACAAATCACCCCCTTTTCTCCATTTACACACCTCCAAACCGCCCTCCACGGGTTGTTTTTTTAACAAAAAACGAGCTGTGAAGAATGATGTTTAAGTTTATAGTTTAAGTTATCAGTTTCAGTTTTTAGTTCATAGGCACCTCACTACCCACTACTCACTACCCACTACCCACTACTCACTACTCACTACTCACTACCCACTACCCACTACTCACTACCCGCTACTCACTACCCACTCTCCACTCCCTACGGCAGCGGCACCAGACCGTTGAAGCCCATGAAAGCCATGGCCAGGATACCGGCCGTCACCAGGGCGATAGGCACGCCCTTCATGCCGCGCGGCGTACCGGTCAGCTCCAGCTGCTCGCGGATGCCTGCGAAGAGCACCAGCGCCAGGGCGAAGCCCACGGCGATCGAGGCCGAGTAGACCACGCTCTGCAGGAAATCCATCTGCTTCTGTATCACCAGGATGGCCACACCCAGCACGGCACAGTTGGTCGTGATCAGCGGCAGGAAGACGCCCAGCGCCTGATACAACGACGGCGCAATCTTCTTCAGCACAATCTCCACCATCTGCACCAGTCCGGCGATGACGAGGATGTAGGCAATCGTCTGCAGATACTCCAGGTGCAACGGCACCAGCACATATTGCATGATGAGATAGGTCACCATCGTGGCCAACAACATGACGAACAGCACGGCGCCGCTCATACCCACGCTCGACTTCACGTCCTTGCTCACCCCCAGGAAGGGGCAGATGCCCAGAAACTGGGCCAGCACTACGTTATTGACCAATATTGCCCCGATGATCAGGGCAGGAATCGTGATACCCATAACAGTCTTTTTTAGTTACAATTCGGACTGCAAAAATACGAACATTTTTCAAACCCACCAAATTTATTTTTTTCCCCGCCCGGTCAAGTGATAGTTTCAGTTGTCAGTTTCAGTTGTTAGTTTAAGTTTTTAGTTCATAGACAACCATCCAATCACCCTCACAAAAGCCTGCCGGAGGCAGGCCCCTCTCTGTAACCCCAGACAAGCCACGCGCAGTCTGGGGCAGCAAGCCCCACACACCACGCATCTCGGAGAGATGCCACCGTGTGAGTGAGTAGTTAGGAGTGGGTAGAGTAGCATCTCTCCGAGATGCGTGGGGGGGGGGGGCTTCATCACCCCCCCAGATTGCATCTGGGGTTACAGAGATTCAACCTCTCCGAGGTTGGGTGGCTAACTAAGCACCACCTCACTCCACACTAATCATTCCTCCCTTCAGTTGTCAGTTTAAGTTTTTAGTTCATAGACAACCATCCAATCACCCTCACAAAAGCCTGCCGGAGGCAGGCCCCTCTCTGTAACCCCAGACAAGCCACGCGCAGTCTGGGGCAGCAAGCCCACACACCACGCATCTCGGAGAGATGCCACCGTGTGAGTGAGCAGTTAGGAGTGGGTAGTGGATAGTGAGTTGCCTATGAACTGATAACTGAAACTGAAAACTTAAACTACTATCGGCTGCCATCGGGGGAGGGCCGACTTTTCTCCGGCAATTCTCCGACAAAAAGCGGACAACAGTCGGAGTTGATACGGACTTGTGTCGGAGTTGATACGGGGATAGTGGGTAGTGAGTAGTGGGTAGTGTGGCATCTCTCCGAGATGCATGGTGAGGGGGATGTCTTTACCCCAGACTGCGCGTGGCTTGTCTGGGGTTATTGAGAGGGCCTGCCCCCGGCAGGCAATCGCTACACTACCAACTACCAACTCCTAACTAAACACTTTCCACTCCCAATTCCTAATTTCTAATTTCTAATTCCTAATTCCTAATTTTTCAATCCCACCCTTCCGCGACCTATTACATTTGTCTTAACTACTTAACTTCTTTACTCCTTAACTGCTAAAAATAATGTTAAATTTTGAAAAAAAACTTGCACGGTTCATAACTATTTCCTACCTTTGCAGTGAGTATATATATGAATATATATACTATATATAACTGATGTACAATCGGTTGTATTGTATAGTTATTCAAAAAACGGAGACAATAGACTGAAATGACCGCTCGCAATCACCGCCACGCTGCCTCGGAGAGGCACCATCTCAGTAACCCCGCACAAGCTACGCAGTGTGGGGCCGAGGGGCCGACCACCGTGCGTCTCGGAGAGACGCTACCATGAGCGTGGTGCCGCCTGAGTATCATTTAATAGTATTTAGAAAACATAGTTTAATTCATTTCATTTATTAACCAAAAAAACTTACTATGAAAAAAGTTTTACGATTTCTGACCCTTGCGGCGATGCTATGCATCCCGTGGGTCACACAGGCACAGCAAGCCCTACCTTACTCGTATGGGTTTGAAGACAACGACCTGACCGCCGATGGATGGACAACACAATCCATTGCTGGTAGTACGGGAATCAGTAGTTCGGCAAGTAAAACGGGCAGCTATGGATTTCAATTCTATTACAACACCAATCCGCCTCAGTATCTCATCTCTCCAGAATTAACTGGTACCGAAAATGGTGTTGAGGTTACTTTCCAATACAAGAATGGCTCCTCGTGGACAGAGACGTTCACTGTGGGTTATTCGACAACTACTGGGTCTGTAGACCAATTTACATGGGATTCTCCGGAATATACTGCTCCGACTAGTTGGACAGAATACCAGAACACATTCCCTGCAGGCACCAAATATGTCGCCATTAAATACACTGCAAACGATCAGTTTAAGATGTATATAGATGACATCAGTTTTATAGCTCCTGCTTCCTGCATCAAGCCAACGAATCTCACTGCAACCAATATTACCACCAACAGCGCTACCCTTGGCTGGACAAGTGGCGCCTCCAACTTCAACGTGCGCTACCGCACCGCTCTTATCGAAAATCCCTTCTTCTACTACGACTTCGAGTCGGGTCTGACAGGATGGACTATCTATACCGACGGCGAAGCTCCCCAGACGGATGGTTGGTATACTATAAATCCAACAAACGGTCTTGATTTTGAAGCTCACAGCGGCAGCTATTGCGCCAGCGCATGGAGCTGGAATAGTAGCTCATATGATGCCGACAACTGGCTTGTCTCTCCCGAGGTGCCCCTTACTGGTACACTGAAATTCTGGGTGCGGACCAATTCTCTCTATCCTGATGAATATGAAGTGCTTCTATCCACCACAGGCACCGATGAGGCTGATTTCACTGTAACACTCCAAGCAATGGCTGAAGCTCCGACGACAGGTGCATGGGAAGAGGTCTCTATCGACCTGAGTTCATATAGTGGTAATGGTTATATCGCTATTCACCATGTATCTAATGATATGAACTATCTCCTGATTGACGACTTCGGCATCTATGACACTCCTACCCCCGCCGGTGATTGGGTCAATACCACCAGCGCCACCACCAGCAAAGCCATCAGCGGACTGACTGAAGAGACCACCTACGACTTCGAGGTGCAGGCCAACTGCGGTGGAGATGGCATGAGTGAGTGGGCTTCTTCGACTTTCACCACCAATCCCAGTTGTATGCCGGTGGCCGACCTGGCCGTCAGCGCCGCCACCACCACTACCATCACCCTGACCTGGACCGACCAAAACAGCGGCGCGGCCTCCTATATTGTCACCGATGGCAATGATGATCCTGTCACCGTCACCAACCTCACCGTTTCCGGATGCACCGTCACGGGACTTACCGCCAACACCGCTTATACATTCAAGGTCACGGCCAGCTGCGGTTCCACGGAGGAAACCATCAATACCAGAACCGCTTGCGATGCTATCGCCACCCTGCCTTACGAAGAAGGTTTTGAGGGCGACGGCCTCTACTGCTGGACTTTTGATGGTTTCTACGGACTCAACAATAATACATATTCGCATGATGGTAATCGCAGTATTTATTCACAAGAAGATCTTGCCTATGCCATCCTGCCGACCACAGCTACTAACATCAGCGGTTTGATGTTGAATTTCTGGTGGACGAATAAATATAGTGGCTATGACTTCGGCTCACTTCAAGTGGGTTATATCACTGATGTTGCCGACTACACTACATTTGTTTCTGTTGGCACCATCGATATGTCTAGTTCTTCTTCTGCTGCTGACTATGTACTGAGTGACGACTATTTCTTTACTGGTGCTCCTGCTGGTGCCCGTATAGCCCTCAAATATATTGAAGGAGATTATGCTCAAGTCTTTATAGATGATGTCACCATCGACAATGTACCAAGTTGCCTAAAACCCACCGACTTGACTGCCTCCGCCCTCACCGCCACCACAGCCACCCTCAGCTGGACGGCCAACAACAGCGAGAGCGCATGGGTGCTGCAATACGGTACCGACAACACCTTTGCTGTCAATAATGAAGTAGATGTCACAACCAATCCCTACACCATCAACGGCCTCACCGCCAATACCACCTACTATGTACGTATAAAAGCCGACTGCGGTGGTGTAAGCGAAAGCGACTGGAGCATCACCAACAGCTTCACCACTCCATGTGAAGCAGTCAACAGCTTCCCCTGGACGGAGGACTTCGACGGCCTCACCGTGGCCAACTCCATCCCCGACTGCTGGAATAACGATGATGGCACCACTACCACGGCAAGCTACAAATGGTGCTACAACACCTCCACTTCCGGCAACGGCGCCACCAACGGCACAGGCCATAGCGGCAACTGTGTGCGCTTTGATTCTTATAATAACCAAAACGGTATCACCAACTTCTTGAAGACTGTCCCCCTCAGCCTACCTGCCTCGCCGGACATGCAGCTCTCCTTCTGGTACAAGAACCCCGCTGGCGGTGACTTCTCGGTCTATATCTCGACCGACGGCGGCTCCACCTATACGACGGAGCTTGTCACCGGCCTCACCGGTGCCTCCTCTTGGACCCAGCAAGACCCTATCAGCCTCAGCACCTATGCTGGCCAGAATGTGGTGATTGTCTTCAAGGGCACTTCCAACTATGGCTACGGCGATGCTTATATCTATCTGGACGATGTCACCGTCCAGGAGGCTCCTTCCTGCATGAGTCCCACCGCCCTTGACGCCACTCCCTCCACCACCTCGGCCCAGCTGAGCTGGACAGCCAACAGTGGCGAGAGCGAGTGGACGGTCTACTACAAGACGGCCGCCGCCGCCAACTACACCGAGGTAACCGGCGTGACCGCCAACCCCTACACCCTGACGGGTCTGACGGCCGCCACCTCCTATATGTACTATGTGAAGGCCAACTGCTCTGGCTCCGACGTGAGCGAGGCTTCGACCGTCTTCAACTTCGCCACCCATTGCAATCTCGTCACCGACTTCCCCTGGAGCGAGAACTTCGAGAGCTACGCTGCCGGCAACTTCGCCGCTCCCTGCTGGGTGAACGAGCACGTCTCCGGTAGCGGTACCTATATCTTCCAGGTGTCCACCAGCTCTACCGGCAGCAACAGCACACACAAGCTGTATATACCCGACCAGTCTGACGGTACTATCACTAAACTTGTGCTACCCGGCATGGATCTGCCCACTGACCACTTCTCCTTCTCGATTGACGTGTACCGTACCGATAGTTACATAGGCAAAACTGGAGAGGGTGTGAGAGTGTTAGTAAGCACTGACGGTAATCTTTCCGGTGCCAACGAAATAGCATTTATCCCGCGAGTCTATTCCCTGTCCAACAGCGAAATACCTGCTGAGGCTGCCACTGGCTGGTACAACTATACGCTACCCATCGGCATCGACGGCACTTGCTACATCATCCTGCAATGTGAGAGCCAATATGGTCAGGCCACCTATATGGACAACTTCCTCGTGACCGCTTGCCCGGCTCCCACCGGCCTAGCTGTCTCCAATAGAAAGCATAACCAAGCCACCCTCACCTGGACCAGCGATGCCACCGCATGGGATGTCTGCGTCGACGGCGATGAGGGTCATCCCATCGAGCTGACCGACCACGATGTCACCATCGAAGGCACTACCATCACCTACGTCCTGACTGGCTTGAACGAGCAGACCGACTACACCGTAAAGGTGCGCAACAACTGTGGCAGCGACGGTGTCAGCCTCTGGACTGCCGAGGTGGCCTTCCAGACCTTGCGCGAGTGCGCAACGCCCGAGAATGTCACCGCCAGCAACATCGACAACGAGAGCGCCGTGCTGACCTGGGAAGGCACCGCCCCCTTCTATGTGAAGTACCGCGAGGCCGCCGAGATGACTCCTGTTCTCACAGAAGGCTTCGAGAGTGGCATCGGCAGTTGGTCGCTTGTAAATTGTGCTACTAGTACGGGTACCACCACTAACGATAAACATTCCGGTAGTAGTGCATTCCGTTTCTATTACAATTCAAATCCGCCGCAATACCTTGTCTCGCCCGAGTTGACGGGTCTCGTAGCGGGTGCTACGCTGGAGTTCTATTACAAGAATTATTCTAGTTCTTATGACGAGACATTCCATGTTGGTACCAGCACGACGGCCGCTGCCGACGCAACCGAGATAGAGGCTAACTTTACATTCGGTCCAGAAATTACTGCTGATGATCAGCAATGGCATCTCTATAGTGCAACCATCCCGGCCGGCACAAAGTACATCTGCATCAAACTTACGTCAGATGACCAATTCTACCTATTTATTGACGACATCCTGATAGGTAACCCGACCGCCGCTGGCGAATGGGAGTATTATGACGGCCAGGCTGATTTAGGTGATGCCGATGCAATCGACGACAACACCGTTACGCTCCGTGGCCTGAGAGCCGACACGAAGTACGAGGTTGTGGTGATTCCCGACTGCGAGACCAGCCTCGAAAGCGATCCCTGCTTCTTCACCACCATCAGCGACCCGGTGGGCCTGAGCCTCGCCCCGAATGTGTGGCACGCCATCGCCTCGCCGATGCATACCGTCGGTCAGACTTTTGAAGCCTTTACCGATGTCAACAACCTGACCACCGGAACCTACGACCTGCTGCGCTGGTATGAGAACAGTGCCACCTGGCAGAGCCAGAAGGAAGGCGCCAACCACACCCACTTCGAAAACATGGAGCGCGGCCGCGGCTACATCTTCCGCTACAGCGGCAGCAACCGCAACGTGATCTTCCACGGCCAGGTCAACACCGGCGCCATCAGCTTCACGCCTTCCTACAATTCGGGCAGCAACGGCGACCTCAAGGGCTTCAACCTGATCGGTAACCCCTATAACAGCCCCTGCTCCATCACCAACGACTTCTACGAGCTGCAGGGTAACGGCATGTGGACTGTCTCGGGCGACAATACCCTCGACGTCGGCCAGGCCGTTATGGTCAAGGTCGCCAGCACCACCGCCATCCCCTTCACTCCCGGTAGCACCAAGGGTGCCAAGGGCAGCAACGAGACGAACCTCGTCTTCTCGGTGAGCAACGGCGAGTACACCGACATTGCCTACGCCCGCTTCAACGGCGGCGAGAGCCTGCCCAAGTTCGGCCACCTGACCGAGGAGGCCCCCATGCTGAGCATCGCACAGGATGAGCATCAGTATGCCATCGCCGTCATCGCCGACGACGCCGAGAGCTTC
>JAEEGL011119351.1_pt1 | contig 15685 bp, 11 predicted proteins | sample 9134231 | NCBI WGS metagenome assembly JAEEGL01 (sample SAMN16246548, study PRJNA631951) | gut metagenome | biome: gut microbiome; feature: rumen; material: fiber-attached | host: Bos | place: Iran: Karaj | collected 2018-10
CGATGTTTTATCGGTTTATGTTGAAAAGGAAGGTTACGAAGCCGTAGTTGCAACAGACGGCGACGAAGCTTATAAAATGTTTCTCACGAGCAATCCCATCTGCGTATTGCTCGATGTTATGATGCCCAAGATCGACGGCTTCGAGGTATGCAGAAAGATCAGGGCGAAGTCCGACGTGCCGGTCATCCTTATCACGGCTCGCGGCGAGGATTTCGAGAGGATCATGGGTCTGGATATAGGCGCCGATGATTACATCGTCAAGCCCTTCAGTCCCAGTGAGGTCATGGCCAGGATCAGGGCAGTGCTCAGAAGACTCAACAAGGTTGAGAACGGCATCGACAAGAGCAATATCATAAGTGTCGGAAATCTTGAGATCAACATTGAGGAATACACCTGCAAGATAGGCGGAGAAGACGTTAAACTTACAAAGAAAGAAATAGAGACCATGTGGGTCCTTGCCACGAATCCGGGCAAGGTATTTACCCGTGACAATCTTCTGGACAGCCTTTGGGGTCAGGATTATTACGGAGAATCCAGAACAGTTGATTCCCACATAAAGAGACTCAGGTCAAAGATCGACAAGCTGGAGCATCCCGGCTGGGAGATCACCACGATCTGGGGTGTGGGCTATAAATTCGAGAAAAGCGACAAATAGCGGGATCATATAAAATGAAAAAGAATAAAGCAGTATACATACCCAGAAGCGGGAAATTGTTTTTTAAGACATATGTCAGCTTCGCGGCGGTAATTACCATTTTTGCCATCAGCCTGGGTGTTTTTTACATGAGGATGTACGACACTGCGCTGATCAGATCGAACACGGAAGAACTGCAGCAAAAGGCGGTGAATCTCGCACAGAAGTGTTCCGCCTGCTTTACCTCCGACGATTACGAGGCATGGTTCGATTATTACCAGTATCTTGTCGGCATAGACAATCTGGACGCCGTGGCGGTTTCCAACAGCGGCGCCGAGAGACCTCTGGGCGAAAACTTCACCGGTCAGTTCGGTACATCGGAAATGGACGGAGACGAGGTACACAAGATCAGCCGTGAGACCATAAAGACCATGGAACCGGCTGCGGGCACGGGCTTCAGTAATGCTCACGACTGCAAGACCATCATAGTCGGCGCGCCCGTAATGGGATATGACGGTGAATGCGCGGGAGTTCTCCTCGTATTCATGGATGTAAATGCGGAGAGACAGATCGTGGCTTCCACCACAAGGCTCATCATCATAAGCTCACTGGTTGCCCTTCTGATCTCATTTGCATTTGCAATCCCCTTCGTAAGCGCACTTACAAAACCCATATCATCCATCCGTTCCACGGCACTCACTCTTGCGGCCGGCAATTACAACGCAAAGACCAATATACATGCGAAGGATGAGCTCGGAGATCTTGCCGAGGCGATGGACTTCCTTGCCGACAAGCTGTCAGAGAACGAGACGGAGCGAAAGAATGCCGAGCAGATGAGACTTGACTTCTTTGCAAACGTTTCGCACGAACTGAGGACGCCCATAACCGTTATGCGGGCATATACGGAGTCCCTGGTCGACGGAGTCGTCACCGATCCGGATAAGATAAAACAGTATTATCAGAGAATGAACGCCGAGAGCATTGCTATGGAAAGACTCGTGGGAGACCTTCTCACACTTTCCAAGATGCAGAACCCCGACTTCGTTATAGAAAAGGAACCGGTAAACCTGAAACAGGTCTTCAACGATCTTGTCAGAACTGCCGGAACCATGGCGGAAGAAAAGAAGATAAAGATAGACCTGAAAATGTGCTCCGACCCCTGCATTATGATGGGAGACTACGAGCGACTCCGCCAGATGTTCCTTGTCATAATCGACAATGCGATCAAATTCTCGGATAACGAGGGAACGGTGCATATCAGGCTCGAATGCGACAGCAAGATATATGCAACGATCTCGGATGAAGGCATCGGCATATCGCCCGAGGAGATACCCTTTATCTTCGACAAGTTCTACAGATCGAAGCTTCGTCAGAACGCAAAGGGATCGGGGCTCGGCCTTGCGATCGCAAAGAACATATGCATAAAGCACGACGGTCAGATCAGCGTCGAAAGCGAAAAGGGCAAGGGCACCACGTTCAGGTTTACGTTCGAACCCGAAACAAAGGTCAGAAGAAAGTAATATTTGTGCTTGCAATATGCCTGACCTTGTGATATTATGTCAAAAATTAAATCCGAAAAAGCAATGGCTGTGACAGAGACAGTAAGTCCGAAGGACGTTACAGAGAGGGGCCGGTTGGTGCGAGGCCTCACAGAATCCGGAACGAAGACCACTCTTGAGCCGCATGCGAACGAGAATATCGAAAAGCATAGCCGGGTTGCCCCCGTTAAAAGCAACTTGAGTTAAAGATCAAGGTGGAACCGTGCATAGCACCCTTGGGATAGTATGTCCCAAGGGTTTTTATTTTTTCCGGATGATTGTTGAACAGTTTGAAAGGAGAGAAAAAATGATTAATTTCAAAGAAGAAGAAAGACTGAATACGCTCAATCACTCCTGCGCACATGTTATGGCACAGGCTGTTAAGCGCCTTTACCCTCAGGCAAAGTTCTGGGTGGGACCCGTTGTTGCGGAAGGCTTCTATTATGACATGGATCTCGGCGACGAGGTTCTTTCGGATGATGATATCCTTAAGATCGAGAAGGAAATGAAAAAGGTCTGCAAGGAAGGAAAGTACATCGTACGTAAGGAGATCAGCAAGGAGGAAGCTCTTGAGATCTTTAAGGGTGACGAATACAAGCTGGATCTGATCCAAGATCTTGAGGACGGAAAGATCACATGCTACGAGCAGGGTGAATATATCGATCTCTGCCGCGGACCTCATGTGGAAAATACGAAGCTCTGCAAAAACTTTAAGCTCATCAAGCATTCCGGCGCTTACTGGAAGGGTGATGCGAACAATAAGGTGCTTCAGCGTGTATACGGCGTATGCTTCCCTACACCCGAGGAGCTTGAAGCATACCTCAAGGAACTGGAAGAGGCAAAGGCAAGAGATCACCGCAAGCTGGGCAAGGAAATGCAGCTGTTCATGGTCGACGATCTCATCGGACGCGGACTTCCCATGTTCCTTCCCAAGGGCTATACGGTTTGGAGAGAACTGGAAAATTACATCCGCGACAAGGAACTGAAGCTGGGCTATCAGCATGTGCTCACACCCTGTGTGGGAACGGTGGACCTTTACAAGACTTCCGGTCACTGGGATCACTATAAAGAGAACATGTTCCCTGCCATGGAAGTGGAAGGCGAAACATTCGTGCTCCGTCCAATGAACTGCCCTCATCATATGATGATATATGCTAACCGTCCTCACTCCTATAAGGAGCTTCCCATCAGGATCGGTGAGATCGCCCATGATTTCCGTTTTGAAGCCAGCGGTACACTTAAGGGCATCGAGAGAGGACGTCACTTCTGCCAGAACGACGCTCATCTCTTTGTTACACCCGAGCAGATCGAGAGCGAAGTGGCAAATGTTGTTGCTCTTATCAAAGAAGTATATAAGGATTTCAATATCACAAATTACCGCTGCGTTCTTTCTCTCCGCGATCCCGCGGATACAAAGAAATATCATCAGGACGATGAGATGTGGAATACAGCCGAAGATGCTCTCAGAAAGGTTCTTAACGATCTGAAGATCGACTATACGGAGGAGATCGGCGAAGCTGCCTTCTACGGTCCGAAGCTGGACGTAAATGTTAAGCCTGCTGTGGGAAATGAGTATACTCTTTCCACATGCCAGCTTGACTTCTGCCTGCCCATGAAGTTTAACCTCACATATATCGACTCCGAGGGCGACAAGAGAACACCCGTTGTTCTGCACAGAGCTATCCTCGGTTCACTTGACCGCTTCATGGCATACATCCTCGAGGAGACAAAGGGCAACCTTCCTTTATGGCTTGCTCCCGTTCAGGTCAAGGTACTTCCCGTTAAGAACGACGATCCCGAGCTTATGGCATATGCCGAGAAGGTATATGAGAGCCTTTATGTAAAGAACGTCAGGGTAGAGCTTGACGAGCGTGCGGAGAAACTCGGCTACAAGATGAGAGAAGCACAGATCCAGAAGGTTCCTTACATCCTTGTTCTCGGTAACAACGAGAAAGATGCAAACACTGTTACATTCAGACTTCACGGACAGCAGGAGTCGACAACGGTCGCTCTTGACGAATTCGTGGCTAAGGTTACAGAGGATATCGTTACAAAGAAATACGATTTATGATTGAAATCAAAGAAGAAATCGAAAAGTTCATCCTTATAGGTGTCTCCCTCGGGGACACCTTTAAGAATGGAAAAAATCAGCCCGATGATACCGAAAGCTCTCTTGAGGAACTTAAGGAACTCGTGGCGACTGCGGGCGGAGAGACCGTCGGCATAATGATACAGAACAGGGAAGCCGTGGACAAGGCCACTTACTTCGGTAAGGGCAAGGTCGAAGAACTGCGGCTTATGGCGGCTGAACTCGGAGCAACCGGCATAGTGAGCGATGATGAACTCACTCCGGCGCAGCTCGGTAATCTTGAGGATGCGCTTGACCTTAAGATCTGCGACAGAACACAGATCATACTCGAGATCTTTGCAAAGCATGCACAGACAAGGGAAGGAAAGATACAGGTCGAGCTTGCGCAGCTCAAATACAGACAGTCGCACCTTGTGGGACTCGGTCGCAGCCTTTCGAGACAGGGCGGCGGCATAGGCACAAGAGGCCCCGGTGAGAAAAAACTGGAGACCGACAGAAGACTTATCCGCGACAGGATATCGGAACTCAACAACGAACTCGACAATGTTGTGAGGACCAGAGATGTGACGAGGGCACAGCGCATAAAGGCCAACATACCCGGAGTTGCGATCGTCGGTTATACCAATGCCGGAAAATCCACGCTGCTGAACACCGCAACCGGTTCAAGCGAGCTCGAGGCCGACAAGCTGTTTGCGACCCTCGATCCCGTTGTCAGGGAGCTTGTGCTGGAGAACGGACAGAAGGTGCTTATGACCGACACCGTAGGTTTCGTAAGAAAACTGCCGCACCACCTCGTCGACGCATTCCGTTCCACTCTTGAAGAAGCAAAGTATTCGGACATCATCCTTCAGACAGTAGATGCTTCCGACCCCGATCATGAGGCACAGACAGAGGTCACATATGAGACTCTGGACAGGCTCGGTATCAAAGGGAAGACTTTCATAACCTTCTTTAACAAGATGGACAGACTGGCAGACAGGGACGAATCCCTCAAGGACCTGAGAGCGGACTATGTAATACGCGGTTCGGCAAAGACAGGGGAAGGGCTTGACGAGCTCAAGGCTGTTCTGGATAAGATAATCAAAGAAAAACGCAATTACATAGAAAAGGTGTTTGCCTTCACCGAGGCCGGCGAGATCCAGAAGATCCGAAGAAACGGCCAGATCATATCCGAAGAGTATATGGAAGACGGCATACATATAAAAGCCTATGTGGACAGGAAAGAGTGACATATGTTACTCTTTTCTTTTTTTCTACAAATGAATACAGGGGAAATTTTGGCGGGAAAACACAAAAACCTTAACTTTTTCTTAAGAGAGACCGAAAATAATAGCAGTCCCCGGAATACTAGATATAGTGGCACCGTCAAGAAGAAGATACGCTATTTGGTATTTTTCTCTTGACTAACGGGGCAGGGTTTGTTACAATGTTTCCAAACCCGCACGAACGAGGAGTACGGGGCGTTTCCCGAAAGGACTTGAAAGGAGAACCAAATGATCAGCGTTATTAAAAGGGATGGGGAAGTAGCGGAATTTAATATTTCCAAGATTTCGGCCGCTCTTGCAAAAGCATTTACGGCAACAAACAAAAGTTTTAATGAGGATATAATCAACCTCCTTGCATTGAGAGTTACCAGTGATTTCCAGGACAAGGTCAAAGACGGATCAATCTCTGTTGAAGATATTCAGGACAGCTGCGAGCATGTTCTTGAGCAGGCCGGCTATACCGATGTTGCGAAGGCATACATCCTCTATCGTAAGAACAGAGAGCGTATGCGTAATATGAAGTCCACCATCCTTGACTACAAGGAGACCATTAACAACTATGTAAGAGAGGAAGACTGGAGAGTTAAGGAGAATTCCACCGTTACCTATTCCGTTGGCGGTCTCATCCTCCACAACTCAGGTGCGATCACGGCCAACTACTGGCTTTCCGAGATCTACGATCAGGAGATCGAGAGCGCACACCGCAATGCGGACCTCCATATCCACGATCTTTCCATGCTTACGGGCTACTGCGCAGGCTGGTCCTTAAAGCAGCTCATAAAAGAAGGCCTCGGCGGCATACCGGGTAAGATCACATCTTCCCCCGCAAGCCACCTTTCCACTCTCTGCAACCAGATGGTAAACTTCCTCGGCATCATGCAGAACGAATGGGCAGGCGCTCAGGCTTTCTCATCATTTGATACATATCTTGCGCCTTTCGTAAAGATCGACAACCTTCCTTACAGGGAAGTAAAGCAGTGCATACAGTCCTTCGTTTACGGCGTAAATACACCCAGCCGTTGGGGAACCCAGGCTCCTTTCTCGAACATCACTCTTGACTGGACGGTTCCCAATGACCTTGCAAACCTTCCCTGCATCATCGGCGGAAAAGAAGTGGATTTCTGCTACAAGGATTGTAAGAAGGAAATGGATATGGTCAACAAGGCGTTCATCGAGATCATGATCGAGGGCGACGCAAACGGAAGAGGATTCCAGTATCCCATCCCGACCTATTCCATCACAAAGGATTTCGACTGGAGCGAAACAGAGAACAACAAGCTCCTTTTCGAAATGACCGCAAAGTACGGCACACCTTATTTCTCAAACTACATCAACTCCGATATGGAGCCCAGCGATGTCCGTTCAATGTGCTGCAGACTCCGTCTCGATCTTCGTGAACTCAGAAAGAAGACCGGCGGCTTCTTCGGCTCGGGCGAAAGCACAGGTTCCGTAGGCGTTGTTACGATCAATATGCCCAGGATCGCATATCTTGCCGTTGACGAGAAGGATTTCTTTACGCGCCTGGATCATATGATGGATATAGCAGCCCGCTCTTTAAAGGTTAAGAGAGATGTTATCACAAAGCTTCTCAACGAGGGTCTGTATCCTTACACAAAGAGATACCTCGGCACATTTGCAAACCACTTCTCCACTATCGGACTTGTTGGCATGAACGAGGCCTGCCTCAATGCAAAGTGGGTAGGCAAGGATCTGAACCACACCGAGGCTCAGGAATTCACAAAGAAGACCCTGAACCATATGAGAGACCGCCTCAGCGATTATCAGGAGCAGTACGGCGACCTCTACAACCTCGAGGCTACTCCCGCAGAGTCGACAAGCTATCGTCTTGCAAAGCACGACAAGAAGCATTATCCCGATATCATCACTGCCGGAAAGCCCGGAGATACACCGTACTACACCAATAGTTCACACCTTCCCGTTGACAGCACAAGAGACATATTCGAGGCTCTCGACGTTCAGGACGAACTTCAGACACTTTACACATCGGGAACCGTATTCCACGCATTCCTCGGCGAGAGGCTTCCCGACTGGAAGGCAGCGGCAAAGCTTGTTCGCACGATTGCCGAGAACTACAGGCTTCCTTACTATACAATGTCTCCCACATATTCCGTATGCAAGACTCACGGATATATCAACGGCGAGCATTACACCTGCCCGACCTGCGGCGAAAAGGCAGAAGTCTACAGCCGTATCACCGGCTATTATCGCCCTGTTCAGAACTGGAACGAAGGTAAGAGCCAGGAATATAAGAACAGACTTGTATATGATATCGCGGGCTCAAAGGCTAAGGGAAACGCAGCGGAGAAAAAGACCGAGAGCGTTGCGGCAGCACCTGCTGAAACAGACGGCGTAGCAAAGAGCAACGAGAAGATGTACCTCTTCACCACAAAGACCTGCCCCAACTGCAAAATGGCAAAGGAATTCTTAAGGGACTATCAGTATGAGGTCGTCGATGCCGAAGAAAACCAGGAACTTGTCGGAAAATACGGCATCATGCAGGCTCCCACACTCATAGTCATCAAGGACAACGACGTTATGAAGTATGCAAATGCCTCAAGTATCAAGGGCTTTGCAGAAAAGAACAGATAGTTAAGACCGAAATGGACCTCGTCAAACGAGGTTCATTTTTTTTGAAAAAGTATTTCGTAAGTGGCGGATAATGCTGTATAATACCTCTTATATGATAAAAGTGTATCGGGAGGGACGAACATGAGTTATGCTGACAGAGTTTTTGTAGATATGTGTACGGACATACTGGAGAACGGTACGAACACAATGGGGGCAAAGGTACGTCCGCACTGGGAAGACGGCACGGCGGCCTATACCATAAAGAAATTCGGTGTCGTTAACAGATACGATCTTTCGCAGGAGTTTCCCGCGATCACGCTGAGAAAGACTCCGATCAAATCCGTTACGGACGAGATACTCTGGATATGGCAGAAAAAATCCAGCAATATCCACGACCTGAACAGCCATATATGGGATGAGTGGGCCGATGAGGACGGATCCATCGGAAAGGCATACGGCTATCAGCTCAGCATAAAACACGAATACAAAGAGGGTATGATGGATCAGGTGGACAGAGTGATCTGGGACCTGAAGAACAACCCTTACAGCAGAAGGATAATGACAAACATATATGTCCATCAGGACCTTCACGCGATGAAACTCTATCCCTGCGCCTACAGCATGACCTTCAACGTTACGAAAAAGGAAGGGCATGACAAGCTCATACTGAACGGCATACTGAACCAGCGCTCACAGGACGTGCTGGCGGCAAACAACTGGAACGTATGCCAGTATGCGGTGCTAATGCATATGCTCGCAAGGGAAGTGGATATGGAGGTCGGAGAGTTCATCCATGTCATAGCCGATGCGCATATATATGACCGTCATGTCGAGATAATAAAGGAACTTATCACAAGACCGCAGTATGATGCCCCGACGCTGTGGCTCAATCCCGATGTGAAGCATTTTTATGACTTCACTCCGGATGATGTCAAACTCGAGAATTATGTGACCGGGGAACAGGTTAAAAACATACCTATAGCAATCTGAGGAGCAGCTTATGAATTTGATCGTAGCAGTTGATAAACAATGGGGAATCGGGTATAATAAAGGTTTGTTGGTCAGCATACCCGCGGATAAGAAGTTTTTCAGGAGCACAACCACGGGAAAGACCATCATAATGGGAAGACGCACTCTTGAAAGCTTTCGCGACGGCAGACCCCTGCCCGACAGAAACAATATCGTGATCACCACGAGAGAGGACTACGACGGCAAGGGAGCCATTGTGGTCCACAGCATCGAAGAAGCTGTAAAGAAGGCGCGCGAGTTGTCGGACGAGGATGATATCTTCGTTATCGGCGGCGGCCAGATATATAAGCAGCTCCATGGACAGTGCAAAAAGGCATATGTCACCAAGATAGATTATGCTTATGTGGCGGACACATTCTTCCCGGATCTGGATGCGGATGAAAACTGGAAGCTTACCGAAGAGTCGGAAGAGCAGACCTGCTTCGACATTGAATTCACCTTCTGCACCTACGAAAATCTTTTGTTGGAAAAGGAATGATATAATATGCTTTGGCTCATTGTCCCCGATATGTTTTACCCGGAACTGATCGGCTTTCTCGTCGCTTTCGGACTTACGATCTTTGCCATCATCCGCTTCGGCAAAAAACTGCCGAGAGATCAGGGCAGGAAATTTGCGGTTGAGGGAACACTTTCGGAAGGAAAGGCAAGAGGCGCGGGACTTATCTTTGTAAGCGTGTTTGCCGTATTGACGCTGATCTTCGCATATCCCGAAAGATCGACGATATTCTATGTGCTCTTCATCCTTCTGGCAATGGTCACGGGCTATCTCGACGATGCGTCCGAGAAACCCTGGAAGGACTACAAGAAAGCGATCTTCGATCTTGTGACGGCAGTGGGCATAACCGCCGTACTGATCTCGGAAAACGGCACGGAGTTTCACTTTGGTCTCTTCAATACGTCGTTTGAACTTCCGATCTGGCTCTATGCGATCATATCCGTTGCACTCATTTGGCTGTCGATAAATGTAACGAACTGCACGGACGGCGTGGACGGCCTGTCTTCGGTGCTCGGCATCATAACGCTTTTGTCATTCGTTGTGTTCGACCTGCATTCGACCTACGGAAACGGGAATCCGTATATGTCGTTTTTGTTTATAGCATGTCTTCTGGGCTATCTTTTATTCAACGCAAACCCGAGCACGGTGCTCATGGGGGATGCCGGATCGCGCGCGATGGGAACGATGATTGCGATCGCGGCGCTCAGAAGCGGAGCACCCTTTATGTGGATCTCATTCGCCCTCGTCTTTATCCTTGACGGAGGTCTGGGACTCGTAAAACTCTTCCTCGGAAGATTTTGTAAGATCAAGATACTGAAAAATATCAGGACACCTCTGCACGACCATGTCAGGAAAAATATGAACTGGTCCAATACACAGACGGTATTCAGATTTGCGATAATTCAGCTTATGGTTTCAGCCGTATTCTTATGGCTGGTATGGAGGTAATTTGTTATGAAAAATGTTGCGGATTATGTAAGAACTATCCCGGATTTCCCGGAACCCGGCATAATGTTCAGGGATGTTACAAGCGTTATTCAGGACCCCGACGGACTCAGACTTGCGATCGACAAGCTTGAGGGCCTTGTTCAGAACGAGGATTTCGACATCGTTGTCGGACCCGAATCCAGAGGCTTTATCTTCGGCGTTCCGATCGCATACAATATGCATAAATCTTTTGTACCCGTACGTAAGAAGGGCAAGCTTCCCTGTGAGACCATCGAGCAGGAGTATGACCTTGAGTATGGCAGTGCGGTCATCGAGATGCACAAGGATGCGATCAAACCCGGACAGAGAGTCATAATCGTTGACGACCTCATCGCAACGGGCGGCACGATCGAAGCGATCATAAAGCTTGTTGAGCGCCTCGGCGGCAAAGTCGTAAAGATCGTTTTCCTTATGGAGCTTGAAGGCCTTAAGGGACGTGAGCGCTTAAAGGGCTATAACGTGGATTCCGTGATCAGGTATCCCGGAAAATAAAGAAGGTATATATGGCGGATGCGAACAAAAAAGAGTATAAATATGTGCTGAAGAAGCCCATCAGTGAGAAGTCTTTTTCGACACCTTCGGATTTCACCGATCCGGAGGCTCTTTTCGCGCGCCTTGAGAAGGAGATCAGGACATACAGAAGCTTCACGGATCTCGGCATAATCCGGAAGGCCTACGAACTGGCATCGGAGAAGCATAAGGATCAGAAGAGAAAGTCCGGAGAACCTTATATCATACATCCGCTCTGCGTCGGCATCATCCTCGCGGAGCTCGAACTCGATAAAGAGACCATCGCGGCGGGCATACTTCACGATGTTGTCGAGGATACGGACACGACTCTCGATGAGATCAGAGAGGAATTCGGTGAGGAGATAGCGCTTCTCGTCGACGGCGTAACAAAGCTGACCCAGTTGAATTACGATATGGACAAGGTCGAGGTCCAGGCTGAAAACCTCAGGAAAATGTTCCTCGCAATGGCAAAGGATATCCGTGTCATTATGATAAAGCTGGCCGACCGTCTGCACAATATGCGGACGATGCAGTACCAGCCCGTTCCGAAGCAGCTCGAAAAGGCTCACGAAACGATGGATATATATGCGCCTCTTGCCCAGCGTCTCGGTATCAGCCGCATAAAGATAGAGCTGGACGATCTTTCCTTAAAGATAATCGAGCCCGACGTATATGCGGACCTCGAGGAAAAGATCGCAATGCGCAAGAGCGACCGCGAGAAGTTCATAGACGAACGTATAGACGAGATCGCGGAGAAGATAGAAGAGGGCGAGATCAAGGCTCAGATAGACGGCCGTATCAAACACTTCTTCAGCATATACAAGAAGATGAAGAACCAGGACAAGACCCTGGATCAGATATATGACTTGTATGCGATACGTATAATAGTTGATACGGTCAAGGACTGTTATGCGGCGCTCGGCATCATACACGAGATGTACAAGCCGATACCCGGGCGTTTCAAGGACTATATTGCGATGCCCAAGGCTAACAACTATCAGTCGTTGCATACTACACTTATAGCGCACAACGGGCTGCCTTTTGAGATACAGATCCGCACCATGGAAATGCACAAGGTTGCGGAATACGGTATCGCGGCCCACTGGAAATACAAGGAAGCACAGAACGGCGTGAAGTCCGACGCCAAGGAAGAGGAGAAGATGGCTTGGCTCCGTCAGATCCTCGAGTGGCAGCAGGAAATGTCCGATAACAAGGAGTTCCTCTCGAACGTAAAATCCGACCTGGATCTGTTCTCGGATACGGTTTACTGCTTCACCCCGACCGGCGACGTAAAGACGCTTCCCACAGGTTCTACTCCGGTAGACTTCGCATATTCCATTCACTCCGCAGTCGGTAACAAGATGGTCGGCGCGAGAGCTAACGGAAAGCTCGTGACGATGGACTATGTCATCAAGAACGGTGACAGGATCGAGATCATCACGTCGCAGAACTCGAAGGGACCGAGCCGTGACTGGCTGAACATCGTAAAGAGCGGTCAGGCGAGAAACAAGATAAATCAGTGGTTCAAGACCGAGCTTAAGGAAGACAATGTCGTCCACGGCAAAGATCTGATCATGAGCTACTGCAAGACCAAAGGCATAAATCCCCAGGAGATTTTCAAGGCCGAGTTTATGGACATCACGATGCATAAATACGGCTTCCATGACTGGGATTCCGTGCTTGCGGCAATAGGACACGGAGGACTTAAGGAAGGCCAGATCGTAAACCGCCTTCTTGAAGAACTCGAAAAGAAAAAGAAGCGGGAGATCACGGATGAGAAGATACTCGAATCCGTGGCCGAGATCAAGAATACAAAGAAACCCGTTTCCGTCCGCGCAAAATCCGGCATAGTCGTTCAGGGAGCGGGAGACATATCGGTTCACTTCTCGAAGTGCTGCTCACCCGTGCCCGGAGACGAGATCGTCGGCTTCGTTACGAGAGGACGCGGCATATCCATACACAGGACGGACTGCATCAATGTCATAAATGCAACGGATGATGAACGGATGCGTCTTGTCAGCGCCGAGTGGAGCGAGGGCGACAAGCAGAACGGTAACTACTTTGCGGAGATCAACATATATGCCCGCAACAGAAGCGGTATGATCCTTGATATATCAAAGATCATGACAGAGAACAAGATAGACATGATGAACATCAACAGCCGTGTGAGCAAGGGCGGCACAGCCACCATTACTCTCGGTTTCGACGTATCCAGCACCGACCAGCTCACAACGCTGATCAGCAAGCTGCGTATGATCGAAGGCGTTGTCGATGTTGAAAGAACAATGGGATAATGAAGCAGATAAATGCTTATATAGAGGGCTTGGATTACGGGCAGGATATCGGTCCGCTGATTAAAGCCTTTTTTAAGGATTGCGATATAAAAACAATAAACAGCCTTGAGGCGGAAGAGGAAAAACTCCGGGAAGAAGCGAAGATCAAACGCGGTCACGGGCAGATCGAAGCGCCCACTGTCGTCGGGACCTTTTACTTTACTTTAAATGACAATGATTTTCGCATAACGGCCGAAGTCTGTGACAAAAAGGCCGAGACAGCCGAGGATTTCAGCGACAGGCAGGAGTTCACCTATCATAACAGCGGCGATCCGGACAGGAGGATGTACAGAAACCATCTCCACCGGGCACTTTACGGCATGCTTTCGGAATTAAGCGGCAGAAAACTTCCATGGGGTACGCTCACGGGCGTGCGTCCGACAAAGCAGGTTCTTGATATGCGGATGAGAGGAAGTTCTGCTTCCGATATCATAGCCTATTACGAGAATGAGTATCTCGCGTCGAGAGAAAAGGCGGAGCTTGCGATAGAGGTTGCGGAGAATGAGGCGAGACTTCTTGAAGGACTGACCTTTGACGACACATACAGTCTGTATGTCGGTGTGCCTTTCTGCCCCAGCATATGTCTGTATTGCTCGTTTTCATCCTACCCTTATGACAGGTTCAAGAAATATGCGGAGCCCTATATGGAAGCGGTATTGAAGGAACTCGAAGCGACTGCGGACATTATGAAAAACAAGCGGCTGATCAGCATATATTTCGGCGGCGGAACGCCTACCACACTTACTGCTGAGCAGCTTAAAAGGCTGATAGAAAAGATAAAGTCGTGCTATGACTTGAGGAACTTAAGGGAATGGACCGTTGAAGCGGGGCGTCCTGACAGCATCACCGTGGACAAGCTGGCTGTGCTTAAAGAAGAAGGCATAACAAGGATATCCGTGAACCCGCAGTCCATGCAGCAGAAGACGCTGGATCTTATCGGACGCAGGCATACGGTAGAGGATGTCGTAAGAGCCTTCAATATGGCGAGAAAGCTCGGCTTTGACAATATCAATATGGATCTGATCGCGGGATTAAACGGGGAGGATCTTGCGGATTTTAAGGATACACTTGATAAGGTCGGAGAACTCGGACCCGATTCGATAACTGTGCATACACTTGCGGTTAAGAGGGCGGCAAGGCTGAACGCCGAGATGGACACATACGGCGACTCGCTCAGCACCGAGGCTTCGCTGATGACGGAATATGCGCAGAGGTTTATGGCGGAGAGAGGATATGCGCCGTATTACCTTTACAGACAGAAGAATATGTCCGACAATCTCGAGAATGTGGGATATGCAAAGCCAGGCAAGGAAGGGCTGTACAACGTGCTCATAATGGAGGAATGCCATACGATCGCGGCCTGCGGACCGGGAGCATCTTCGAAGCTCGTGAGGAGCGACGAGATCTACGGCGGCGGTTTCCTGAACGAGATGGAAGACGAGGAATACAAGGTAAGAAAGATTGAACGGACCGAAAACGTGAAGAGCGTTAAGGATTATGTGGAACGCACCGATGAGATGATAGAGCGGAAGAGAAAGCTGTTCGCATCGGTTTAGGCAAATGAGGAAGAGAAATGCTGTTTGATTCGGAGAAGGAGATCAGAAACATACTGTACAAGCTGGACCTGAAGGGTGTGGTGAATGAGGACCTGGAAGACGGCATCGACCACGGACATCTGGTCGCAACCATATCGCATATGCTTGCGGAGAGAATGGGACTGGATGAGAAAGTGACCGAGACCATATACAATGCGGCCTGCGTTCACGATGTCGGGAAACTCAAGCTTTCACAGATCATCTACGGTCGTGACAAGAAATCACTCCATGTCGAGGAAGTGCGTCATATGAGGATGCACGCGAAGCTCGGGGCGGAGATGCTGGGCATGTGCAATTACCCCTTTGAAATAGTGGAGGCGGTGTACCACCACCACGAATGCTATGACGGCAGCGGCTATCCCGACAACCTGCGCGGCGAGGACATTCCCTTCACATCGCGTTTCATAAAGATCTGCGATGCGTTTGCGGCACTCATCTCCGACAGACCGTACCGAAAGGGCTTCGACAAGGAAACTGCCATAAGCATGATGATAGAGGACAACAAGGAATATGACATAAAGCTCTTCCTTGAGTTTATGAAACTCGCAAATTCCCCGGAATTCGACGAGATCATAGCGATGGCAGAGGAAAACAACAAAAAGCATTCATTTGCATAAAAA
>JAEEGL012908007.1_pt1 | contig 15685 bp, 20 predicted proteins | sample 9134231 | NCBI WGS metagenome assembly JAEEGL01 (sample SAMN16246548, study PRJNA631951) | gut metagenome | biome: gut microbiome; feature: rumen; material: fiber-attached | host: Bos | place: Iran: Karaj | collected 2018-10
AAGGCTTCCGGGCAAAATAGCGCGCCGCTGTGCGCGCCGCTGCAAACGGAATAAATAAAAGGGGAGATCCCGGTTTTTGAAGCATACAGGAGGAAATACGTATGGATTACGGTCTGTTGAACGAACAGCTGAAAGCGCTTACGGCGGGCGTGCCGAACAAGGTAACCAATCTCGCAAACGCGGCGGCGCTGCTTTATAACGAGCTCGACGAGGTCAATTGGACGGGGTTTTATATCGCCGAGGGCGACGTGCTCTGGTTGGGGCCCTTTATGGGCAAGCCCGCCTGCGTTTCGATCCCATTCGGCAAGGGCGTGTGCGGTACCGCGGCGGTCACGGACAAAACGCAGCTTGTGCCTTACGTGCATAATTTTGCCGGGCACATCGTGTGCGATACCGCCTCCAACGCGGAGATCGTGATCCCGCTGCACGATCACGGCCGTATTTACGGCGTGCTGGACGTGGACAGCCATCTGCCCGGCCGCTTTAATGCGGAGGATCAGGCGGGGCTGGAGCTTTTCGCCCGCACGCTGGAAAAAGCTTTGTTCGGCGACTGATTACGGTAATAAAAAACGCCGCGGCGCGCGGCAAAAAGAGGAATAAGGAATGTTTGAATACGAGGCTTCATATAAGCTGCCCAATAAACTGCCGCTGCGTTTCCGCAACGGTCGTTTCCGCATTCTGTCGGTCAGCGACCTGCATGGGATCGTGGATTACGATAAACGTCTCACGCGGGACCTCGCCGCGCTGCTGGACGGCGTAAAGCCCGATCTGCTGCTGATCCTCGGCGACGTGGCGGACCACGACGCGCTCGAAAGCGCGGAAAACCTGCGCGGATATTTAAGCGACCTGAACGCGGTGATGGCGGAGCGGGGGATCCCGTGGGCGCACACGTTCGGCAACCACGACTGCGAGGCCCACCGCGGCTTTTCGCAGATGGACGTTTACGAAGAGATGAGCCACTGTATTTCCAAGCGCGGGCCGGAGGAGCTCCACGGCGTAACGAACTACGTGCTGCCGATCTCAGCCGACGACGGCGGCGATACCCTGTTCAACGTGTGGCTGCTGGATTCGCACGATTGGATGGGCGACTATATGCGCGAGTTCTCGCTGGGCGATCCCGGCAGCAAATGGGATATGCAGTGCGCATGGCCCACCTGTCTGCACGGCTGGTCGCAGAGCTACGATACGCTGCGCACCGATCAGGTGCTGTGGTATTATAACGGCTCTCGCTTTTTTGAGCGCAGAGCCGGGCATAAGATCCCCGGTCTGCTGGGGCTGCACATCCCGCTGCCGGAATACCGCGTGATCTACCAGAACCCCGCCGAAAGCTATTACAGCGGGATCATGCGCGAGACGGTGGGCAATTCGCCGGTGAACGCCGGGATGCTCAACGCCCTCGTGAACCGCGGCGACGTAAAAACCGTGGTAGCGGGGCACGACCACATCAACGACTGCGAGGGCGTGTTTATGGGCGTAAAGCTCACCTACGACGCCGGTCTCAGCTACGACTGCTACTGCGACGACGACCTGCGCGGCGGCAGAGTGTTCGACCTTACCGCCGAAAACCCCGCGGACGTAAAAACCTACATGGTCCGCGCAAGGGATTATGTGAAATAAAGTTTGCCCCATAACAGGGAAGCAGGCGCGCCGTCCGGCGCGCCTGCGTTCATTTTTGTTTGTAAAACGCTTCCAGCTTGCGCTTCATGCCGTCGTAAACCTCCCGCGGGATCTCGGGGTTCCCTTTGGAATAGCTCGGAAGCAGCATATCGCCCGCGGCCTCGGGGTCCGTGCAGCGGGTGTCGTTCCTCCATTTGTCGCGTTCTTCTTTCTTGCGCAGATCGGGGACCGCCTGCGGCCTGCCGCCGTCCAGCACCGAAAAATACGCGAACAGGCCCGGCAAAAACATATCCAGCGCCTCGTATACGTCTATGATATCCGCCTGCCTGTTGCCCTTCACGGCCTCGCAGGCGTTGTAAAACAGATAGTAATCGCCGCCGCCGTGGTCGAAGCCCTCCGCAAGCTCGGTAAGACCGTCCCGCATATCGACGTCGGTCCATAAGCCGTCGTCGCTGCCCTCCACGCTGTCGCCCTGCATCAGCAGCGCCTGTACGCCTTCGCCGCCCGCAATGTTGCGCTGCGTTTCCAATACGCCCATATCGCCCTGCACGCTGTACCACAGGCTGTATTTTACCGCGCCGACGCCGTGCAGGCTTTTGAGGATCGCGCCGTTTTCCAGCGTTACCATCTCTACGCCGAAGGGCGCCGCCTTCGCGCCCATGCGGTACATTTTTTTGTTGAAGGGCGCCTCAAAGCCGGTCACGCTCACCGGCCGCAGCCCCGCGATATGGATCAGCGGCCCCAGCGAGTGGGTGCAGTAATAAAACGCGCTCATGTTGTTGCGCCAATGGGCTTCGTCCGAATGGCAGTGGCGGTACCAGTCGTTTTCGCAGTTGTGCATATATTCGCCCTCGCCGTACTGAAACGCGCCCATGCGCCCCTCCTTAAACAGCTTCCGCATCTTTTTCGGGGCGGGCATGTAACAGCAGTTTTCCGCGTAAACGTACTTTTTGCCGCTCTCCTCCACCGCCTCAACCAGCTCCACGGCCTCTTTCATGTTCTGTACGGGCAGAAGCTCGCTTAAAACGTGTTTGCCCGCCTTCAGCGCCTTCACCGCGAACGGCGCGTGCTTGTTGGCGTAGTTCGCAAGCACAACGATGTCCATATCGTGCTTTATGAATTCGTCAAAATCCGTATAGTACGTAACCGTTTCCCCGAAGCGCTCCTTTGCCTCGGCAAGGCAGCGTTCATCCTTTTCGCATACCGCCGCAAGCACGGCGTTGTCGCTCGTTTCGCAGTAACGCATCACAGTCTGCCCGCGGCCCGCGCCCAATACGCCGAACCGCACCCGCGGCTCGGTTTTATCTTTATATATGGTTTTGTACGGCGTGCCGTCGTCGTACAGCATATCAAGGCTGGGAATGCCGTATTTCTGCATAAAGGCCTCCCAGCGGCTCTGCATGCGGTAGTCGTATTCCACCGGCTGAAAGCCCGCCTTCAGGTAGCTGCGCACGGCGGCGGGGCGTCCCTCGCCCGTGGTGAGCGAAATAAACCGCACCCTGCGCTCCAGCAGCGTTTTTATAACGATCTGGCTTAAATACTTCGCAAGGCCTCTGCCGCGCCAGTCTTCCCGGATGCCCACCTGGTGCATATCGCCGATGTTCTCCTCGGGGTAAACGAACGCCGTGGCGGTGCCGATGTGCTCGCCGTTGTAATCCAGAAACAGAATGTCCTCCGCGGCGTTGATGACCTTAAAATTCGTGATCTCGTCAAAGAACATCTGCTCGTCCGTGCGGTCGCCGATCAGCCCGCCGTTGCGCAGGCAGTCGCACCATTTGTGCAGATCGGTTTCGGGATCGTAATGCGAATACGAAAAGCCCTCCGGCAGGTCCTCCCATTTGAGGGGCGTGGAAGGCAGATAATACATTTTAAGCTGTGCCATAACGGTGCTCCTTTAAATAAAAAACTGGTTTTATGGTAGCATACGCCGCGGCGGGTGTCAAGCGCGGGGCCTGCATAAATATTTGAAAAACCTATTGACAAAACGCTTCTGTTTGTGTATTATTGTGTTAGCTGAGTAATACAGTGAGGTGAGGACAGGCGTCTATGGATTTTTTGTTTGATAACGACCGGCCGATCTACGTGCAGCTTGTGGAAACGCTGCAAACGGCCATCGCGGCGGGGGAATACGCCCCCGGGGCGCGGCTGCCTTCGGTGCGCGAGCTTTCGGCGCAGGCACAGGGGAACCCGAACACCATGCAGCGCGCGCTCTCCCAACTGGAAGAGGACGGGCTTGTTTATACCGAGCGCACCAACGGTAAGTTCGTCACGCGGGACAGGGACCGCATCCACGAGGTAAAAAGCGCGCTCGCCGTCGAAAAGGCGCGCGCGTACTTAAAGGAAACGGCGCGTTTGGGGCTTACGCCCGCCGAGGCCGTAGCCTGTTTGAATGAATGCAGAGGTGAAAACGAATGAGTTTGTTGGAATGCAAAAACGTATGCAAAAGCTACCGCGGCGTGCCCGTGCTGCAGGACGTGAGCTTCACGCTGGAGGCGGGCCGCATCGTGGGATTGCTTGGCAAAAACGGCGCGGGCAAAACCACGCTGATCAAGCTGATCAACGATCTGCTTACGCTTACGTCCGGCGAGATCCTTTTTGACGGCGCGCCGGTGGGCGTCGCCTCAAAGGCGGCGATCTCGTATCTGCCGGAGCGCTCGTATCTGGCCCGCGGCATGTCGGTGAAAAAAACGATAGCGATGTTCGACGATTTTTATAAGGACTTCAGCAAAGAAAAGGCCTACGCGCTGCTGAAGGACCTCGATCTCAGGCCCGAGGCTCCGTTATCGAAGCTCTCCAAGGGGATGCAGGAAAAGCTGCAGCTCATCCTTGTGCTCAGCCGCAGCGCAAGGCTGTATATCCTCGACGAACCGTTGGGCGGCGTGGACCCCGCCACGCGGGACTATATACTGGATACCATTTTAAAGAACTTTTGCGAAGGTGCAAGCGTGCTGATCTCCACGCACATGATCTCCGATATCGAGCGCATTCTGGACGACGTGCTGTTTATAGACAGCGGCAGGCTGATCCTGCAGGCGGCGGCGGACGAACTGCGCTCCAGAGAAGGGGAGAGCGTGGACGCGATTTTCAGGAGGATGTTCAGATGCTGAAAAAGATTTTTAAATATGATTATTTCTGGATCCACCGCCAGACCGTTTGGTATATGCTCGCGCTGCTGGTTTTCTGCGCGGCGGCGAACGTAACGGACCGCATTTTCAACGGTCCCAACGGCGGCACGCTGATGTGGCTGGTGATAAATAAGCTCTGCTCCGCTCTGATGTTCGTCGCGTGTATCGCGCTGCTGATCAACGCGTTCATCCGTCTGATGGGGCGTTTTACCGCAACGCTGTTCAAGGACCAGAGCTACTTTACCCATACGCTGCCCGTCCGGCGCGGAACGCTGTTCAACGCGAAAGCGCTCGTGGGCGCCGCAACGCTGGCGGGGGTGTTGGTATGCATCGCCGCGGGTATGTTTATAGGCCTCGTGAACAAGGATTTTCTGGAAAGCGTAAAGCTTCTGCTGCGGCAGAAGGGCGTGGTTGGGCTTCTGCTGCTGATGGCGTGCAGCTTTTATATGCAGTCGCTGTGCATGTTGGCAAGCGCGTATCTCGGTTTTATTTTGGGCTACCGTCAGAACAGCGGTAAAAACGTATGCGCCGTGGTGTTTACTGTTATGATCTATTCCTTCGCGCAGGGATTGCTGCTCTGCGGCGTAGCCGCGTTCAGCCTGCTGAATTCATCGGTCGGCGATATGCTGCAGTCCAACGTTTCTTCCTTTGCGGCGTTTACCGGCGCGGACGTTGTAAAAACGCTGATGGGCGTTATACTGGCGGAATACGTCGTCGTGGTCGCGGCGCTGTTTCTGCTGGGCCGCAAGGCGCTGGAAAAAGGCGTAAACGTGGAATAAAAACGGCGCGCGCACAGATAAACGGTACCCTTTATTCGGTTAAAGGGTACCGTTGGTTTTTACAGCGTTGTAACTTGCCTGTGCCGCCTCCGCGTGGTATAATACAGAAAAAGACAAACGGAGGCGATAAAAATGAAGAATAACGATCGTTTTGTAAGGATCTATAAAGAAGGTTCGTCGATGTCAAATGTCGGCTTCCGTCAGCTGTTGGTGGACCGCGAGACCGGCGTGACCTATCTTGTGCTGCAAAGCGGCTACGGTACCACGATCACGCCGCTGCTGAAGGCAGACGGCAATCCGGTCATCACGCTGATCGGCTGAAATTATGAATAAGCGATCTCGCAGCAGCCGTACCCCGGCAGGGTAAGCGTTACCGTTTGCCCTGCCGCGGTTTTTTGTGCGTCGCCGCGGGCAGCGTCCCCGCTGAAGACCGGTTCGCCCGCCGCGCCACGCAGCTCAACCGCAACGGTCTGCGCTTCGGGGCTTACGTTTGCCAGCGCCAGCGCAAAGCTTCCGCCGTTCCCGGCCGCTAACGCGTAAACGTCCCCGTCCTGCGCGCTTTCGTACTCGGTGCCGAGGCCGTAAAGCATGCCGAACCGTTCAAACGCCGCGTATGCGGGCGTCGGCTCAAGGCACGGCACGCGGAACAGCGGGCCGTATTCCTTCCAGAGCTGCGCGTCGTAAAACATCGCCATGTCCACGCCGCAGCGCTGCATTTCGTAAAGCGCCGCCGCCATGTGGCTGGCGCCCTTTTCGTTGCGCATGTTTATATAATACTGCGTGCGGAAATCGTCCGTCTGCACGTCGCACACGCAGCAGTTCCACTCCGCGTCTATGCGCAGCGTATCCGTAAAACCGTATGCGTTCAGCGTATCGTTCACGAACGCGTATTCGCGGTCGATCTTATCGATCCCCCGGCTGCCGAGGTATCCGTGCCACGTAAAGAAATCAAGCGGCGCCTTTGTTTCCGGTGCGGAAACGTATTTTAAAAAATCCGTAAAAAAGGAAGTATTGCCCTCCTGCCAGCGCCCGTTTTCAAATCTGCCCAATATGTAGCAGCTTGAATAGCCTCCCACGAGCGTTTCGGGATGGCTGTTTTTTATGCGGTTCGCCGTAACGCGGTACAGCTCGTAATACTGCGCCGCCGTGCCCTGCCAGTTCGGCGGCCCGTTGGGCTCTATGTGCGGGTCCAGCCCGTCCGGCTCGTTCCAGATCTCCCAATATTTTATTTTCCAGCGGTGTCCGTCCGCCCAACCGTCGTTGTAATGCCGCACGATGTGCTCGCACACGTTCGCCCATTTGTTGAGATCCGCGGGAGGAAAGACGTTGTATTTTACCGGCGCGTGTTCTATCGCGCAGCCCAGCCGGTACATGATCTCCGCCCCGTTTTCAACGAGCGGCCGGATGTAAAGGTCCGTCAGCGCAAAGTCGTAGGCGGCGGGGTCGTCCGCGTCCGCGCCGAAATCGCGGAATATGTTGTTTACGTCCACGTAATGCCCGCCGCCGTAAGGGTAAGCGGTATCGTGCAGGCGGATCACAGGCGGGCGCAGCGCCGCGAACGCGGGCAGCAGCGGGCCGTAATCCGTTTGGCGCGCCGCGTTGTTGAAGCCGTGCAGCGGCCGTATTTTTTTTACGGGTTTTGTAAAATCAGCAGTGATCGTAAGCATAAAACCAACTCCCGGTTCAGTCGCTGCGCTTTCCGGCAAAGCGTTTCAGGTACAATAACTCGCCCGAGGAATGCTTCCCGAGCCGTTCAAAACCGTATTTTTCGTAAAGCCTTTGCGCCGGAATATTGTTTTCCGCCGTGCGCAGCAGCAGGCCGCCGCAGCCGCGGGCGGTTAAAAGGGCAAACAGCGAGGTAAGCATAAAACCGCCCACGCCGCGGCCCTGATAATCGTCCCGTACCGCGATGCCGAGCCACGGCACGCGGGTATCCGTATCCCATATAAACAGGTGCCCCACGATCACGCCGTCTGTTTCCGCCGTGTAGTATTCGTGGAACGGGCGGGGATCGTCGCCGAAAAAATCCATCGTGCGCCGTTCGTTGCCGTGCCCCGCGTTGAAAAACGCGGTGCTTTCCGGTCCCAGCGCAAGGTAGAATTCCCGCATGCCCGCTTCGTCGTCCGGGCGCATCGCCCGGAAAACAAGTCCGTCCATTTTAAAAGCGTGCGGCAAACGAGGCCAACGTTTCTGCGGGGATATCGCCGTTCAGCATCAGCCCCTGCACAAAGGTCGCCTTCGGCGCGCTCGGCTGCAGCGTGGAAACGGCGCGCTTCATATCGCTGCCGCCGGAGGTGGCGAACAGCACTACCGTTTTGCCGGAAAAATCATAGCGTTCCAAAAAGCTTTTGACGATCAGCGGCGCTGTGTAGTACCAGATGGGGAACGCCAAAAAAACCGTATCGTATGCGCTTATATCCGCATCGGCGTCAGCCAGCGCGGGTTTGGTTTTTTTCAGCCACTCGCGGTTGCAGCGCGCCAGCGGGTTCGTCCATCTGATGTCCGCCGGTGAATACGGCTCGGCGGGCCGGATCTCGTAAAGGTCGGCGTCCGCCGCCGCGGCAAGAAGCTTCGCCTTTTCCGCGGTTACGCCGCTCGCCGAAAAATATGCCACTAATTTTCTACCCATGATGTTCTCTCCTTTTTTTGTATATTTGTTCTTTACAGTACCGTATCCAGCAGCGCCGTCCGGATCACCACAAGCGTATCGTACAGCGCCCGGTCCGAATACGCCTCGAGCGCCGCAAGCGTTACGTCCGTACCCCCGAGGGCGCGTTTTACTTCGTCGTTTACTGCGGCGTAATACTGTATCATATCTACCGCGGTCTTGCGGTCCAGCCCCTGCCCGCGGCGGTATTTTATGGTAAGGTGGTCTATCTCGTCCACCTCCAAATACGTTTTGCAGTCGATCCTCATACCGGCCCTCCTTACGGCAGCTTGCGTATAAAGTATTTGCAGCCGCCCTCAAAATAATCCGGATCGCGCATCGCGTCTCTGCCCAGCAGTTCCATTAAATGCACCATGCGGGTCTGCACGGTGCCCTCCGCGAACAGGTCGATCACCCTGCCGCCGCGCAGGTCGTCGTGTCCGCTCATGTTGAAGCCGAGCGCCGCGTCGCACGCCATCGTAACGCCGCAGTATTTGCCCTGAATGTCGCACAGATGCTCGTGGCCGAAGAAGATGCCGCGGATGTCGCCGCGCTGCAGCGCCGCCAAAAACAGCCCGCTTGAGATCTCCGCCGCGCCGATGGTGCTCCTGAGGGAGCCGACCGCGCCGCATTCCTCGGGATTGCGCAGGATCTGCAGATACTCCATCAGCGGCGTATGCATGAACATGATCCCGGGCACCTTTCTGCCGGCGGCATTTTCGTCGGCTTCCGAAAGCCCGTAGTACCAGCGGATCTGATCGAACAGCGGCTGTCCGTCCGGGTTCCCGTCGCTGAAGTGGTCCGGCAGAACGAAGCGCGTATCTTCGTCCAGTCCGAACAGCGGGATGTAATCTTTCATATAACGGTTGGAATCCAGCGCCCACAGGTTGAACAGGGGAGCGTCGGAACCGTGCGCGAGCACGGGGATGCGGTAATTGCCCACGCCGTTCAGCTCTTCCGGCCCCGCCTGCGCCATACAGCCGGGCAGCTGCGTATAGGCCCGCATTTCGTTCGGGAGCGGGATGCCGCCGCCCTCGCGGTCGTGGTTGCCGAAGATGACGCCCCAGGGCAGCGCGCGTTTTAATATCGGTTCTATAATATCCGCAAAGTAATCGCGCGCGGCGTCTACGGTATCCTCGTGCAGGCATTGGTCGCCGCCGATCATAACGAAATCGGGCCGCGTGTTTTCCAAAAGCGCTTCCAGCCCGGTTTTCAGCATGGGATGGTACTGCTTTCCGGCGTGAAAATCCGAAACCATCAGCACGCGGAAGCGTCCATTCTCGTGAAAGCGCAGGGGCGTAACGTTCTGCATGGAATTCTCCTTTCGGTCCGCCGGCGCACGGAGACGACGCGGCGGGGCTCAAATGAAAACGGGCAACCGGAAGGCTGCCCGATTCTGTTTTGAATTGTTATCTTGATATTGCCTTCTGACCAAGATTGAATGCGGAAAGCAAAAGGTGGAACAGGGTGATAAAGATACCGAAGAATCCTTCGTGCGTCTCGCCGCAGTAGCTGCATTCATGTGAGAACGGCTTATACTGCGCATAGCCTGCGGGCACGGGCGCTTCGTCGATCTCTTCCTGCGTGATCTCGTCTGCAAAGGCGGTAACGGCGGTCAACTGTATCGCCGAAAACAGCATAAGAACTGCAAGAAATACGGAGAGTGCTTTTTTCATGATAATAATCTATCCTTTCAAGAATGATATTTATACACGATTATTATATAACAAACCGCAAAGGCTTGTCAATATTTTTCATAAATTTTGAGCCTTTTTGAAGCCTTACTTCGCGGGCGGGTTTTCACCAAATTTCTTCTTGTAACCGTCCAGCGCTTTCTGAATGATCTCCACGGCTGCGTCGCGGTCCTGCACCTCGTCCACGACGGTATCTTTTTTCTCCAGCGTTTTATACACGGAGAAAAAGTGGCTCATCTCGTCGTAGGTGTGCTTCGGCAGCGCAAAAATGCTGCGGTAGCTGTTGTACATGGGATCCGAATAAGGCACGGCGATGATCTTTTCGTCGCTGCGGCCGTTATCCAGCATCTTGATCACGCCGATGGGGTAGCAACGCGCCAGCGTAAGCGGATGCAGCGATTCGCTGGAGAGCACCAGTACGTCCAGCGGGTCGAAATCGTCCGCGTAGGTGCGGGGGATAAAGCCGTAATTCGCCGGGTAATGCGTGGACGTAAAAAGAATACGGTCCAGTATGATAAGCCCGGTCTCTTTATCGAGCTCGTATTTGTTTTTGCTGCCCTTCGGGATCTCTATCACAGCAATGAAATCCTCCGGCGTAACGCGCTCCGGCGCAATGGAATGCCAAATATTATCCATGGTTTTTCCTCCTGTTTTTCGCTGCATTGTATTTTAACACAAAAAAACGTGTGCGTAAATATAAAAATACAAAATTCCCCACTTTATTTTCGCGGTCGGGAGGGGCCTCCGGCGGAACACGTGAATAAAACATAAATTAACGCGCGGGAATCAATAAAAGCTTTGACATCGCCCCCGGAATGTGCTACCATATCGGCAAAGAAAGGACGGCGTTATGGCAAAGTATTCATTCCGACCGAATAAGCAGGCGTTCCGGCGCGGCCTCAGGGACGGCATCCCCATCTCCCTGGGCTATTTTGCCGTGTCGTTTTCGTTGGGCATCCTCGCCAAACGGGCGGGGCTTCTGCCGTTCCAGGGCTTTCTGGCAAGCCTGCTGTGCAACGCCTCCGCCGGGGAATACGCGGCCTTTACCGTGATCGCCGAGAACGGCGCGTACGTGGAGATCGCGCTCGCCACGCTGGTTGCGAATGCGAGATATTTCCTTATGAGCGCGGCCTTCGCCCAGCGGCTGGACCCGCAAATGCCGTTCTTCCACCGGTTTTTCCTGGCCTTTGATATGACGGACGAGATCTTCGGCGTTTCCATTGCAAAGGAAGGTCTCCTGAATCCGTGGTACACCTACGGCGCGGTGGTCGCCGCATTGCCGGGCTGGAGCGTTGGCACCATGCTCGGTATCATCGCAGGCTCCTTTTTGCCCGCGCGCGCCGTAAGCGCGCTCAGCGTGGCGCTTTACGGAATGTTTTTTGCCGTCATCATTCCGCCCGCCCGCAAAAGCAGGGTGATCGCCGGGCTCATCGCCGTATGCTTCCTGCTCAGCTACGTGTGCTCGGTGCTGCCGTGGGTGGGGACGCTTTCGGACGGCACGCGCACCATCATCCTCACGGTCGTGCTCTCGTCGCTGGCGGCGCTTCTGTTCCCGCGGCGGGATGAAACGGAAACGGAGGCGGCGCAATGAGAAACGCGTATATTTACATCGCCGTGATGGCGGGCGTTTCGTTCCTCATCCGGGTAACGCCGTTCACGCTGATCCGCAAAAAAATAGAGAACCGCTTTATAAACTCATTTTTATATTACGTACCGTACGTCACGCTCGCGGTAATGACGTTCCCTGCCATATTGCACGCCACCGGCAGCGTATGGTCCGGCGCGGCGGCCATGGCGGTGGGCATCCTCGCGGCATGGTTCGGCTTCGACCTGTTCAAAACCGCGCTTTCATGCTGCGCCGTGGTTTTTATACTCGAACTGATCCTGCTTCGTTAAGGGGGTATTTTTGTGAAAAAAGCGAAAAAAATAGTTTGCTCCGCGTTATGCACGGTGCTTGCCGCCGGCGTTGCCGCCGCGGCCGCCGATTTCTGGTACTATCCGCAGTATAGATCAGTCCGCAGAGAGTTCGATATCACAAAAAACCAAACGGAAGGCATTACCGTTATGAGCAGCAACGTGCGCTGCATCTCGCCGTTTGATTTCGGCAAAAAAAGCTGGTTCTACCGGGCGGAGCTGATCGTGCAAGGCGTTATGAACCAAACGCCCGATATCATCGGCTTTCAGGAGGTAACCAGGTACCACTACAGTTATCTCGTATCGTGCCTGCAGGGGTACGGCAGTTCCATCGTATACCGCGACGGCAGCGTGTTTTCCGAGGGCTGCCCCATTTTTTACAATACCGCAAAGTTCGAGCTCACGGAGGACGGCGCGTTCTGGCTCAGCGAAACGCCGGACGTGCCCAGCCGCGGCTGGGGCGCAGCGTTCAACCGCGTGTGCTCTTATGCCATATTGCGCGAGAAGGCCACCGGCAAAACGCTGGTCGCGTTCAATACGCACCTGGACCACGTAAGCGAAAAGGCGCGCGTGAACGGCATCCGGCTGATCCTGGAAAAGATCGGCGCGTTCGGCGGGTATCCCGCGGTGATCATGGGCGATTTCAACTGCAGGGAGAACAGCGAGACCTACCGCTGCGCCACGGAGCTGTTCAGCGACGCCAAATATCAAACGGAAAACACGGCCTCCGGCGCAACGTACCAGAACTGGGGCCGCAGCCTCAACCGGGAGAACATCGATTATTTCATGATCTCCAAAACCGGGATCACGGTAAACGGATATAAAGTGGTTACCGATACCTACGACGGCGCGTATCCCAGCGACCATTTTCCCATCGTCATACAAATCTCGCTTGACTGAAACGCGCAAAAATGATATAATATATTAATAATTCCGAACTAAAGAGCCAAAGATATGAGAAAAGAACGCGTTATTAAAATCAAAGACCTGCAAACCACGCCGGAGGGCGAAAACGATACCGAGGTAACGGCGTACGGGTATCTTATGGGCAACGCAAACGATTATACGCTGCATTTTGAGGAGGATTTCGGCGACGGCATGAAAAGCCGCACCAGAATCACGGTCAAGGACCAGAAAAGCGCGTCGATCCTGCGTACCGGCGATATCAATACCGAGATCACGGTGGAGACCGGAAAACGCCACTCCTGCTGTTATTCCACGCCGTTCGGCGATATGATGATCGGCGTTTACGCGCAGGACGTGTTCAGCTCCATGAGCCCCAAAGGCGGGCAGCTGGAGCTGAATTACACCGTGGACTGCAACGGCAGCCTGATAGCGCAGAAACAGATGATCATCAACGTAAGCGACGCCATCCGCTGAGCGCCGCATACAGGTATTTACAGAATAAGAGGGAAAAACAATGAATACGATTCCAAAACTTGCCGAGCAGCAGCTCAGGGACGTCTGCGCTGCCGCGCTGCGCGCCGCGATGGCGGCGGGGGAGCTGCCTGAGGCGGAGCTTGCGCCGTTTAACGTAGAGATCCCCGCGGACCGGAAAAACGGCGATTATTCCACCAATATCGCCATGGCGCACGCAAGGGTGCTGCGCATGGCGCCCATTAAGATCGCGCAGGCCGTGCTCGCGCACATCGGGCTGGAAAACACCTATTTCGCCTCCTGTGAGGCCGCAGGCGCAGGCTTCCTCAACTTCCGCCTGTCGCAAACGTACTATGCGGATATTCTTGCGGATGTGGAAACAAAAGGGGAGCGCTTCGGGCATTCCGACCTGTTTGCAGGCAAAAGCGCGCTGGTGGAGTTTGTTTCCGCCAACCCCACGGGCCCCATGCACGTGGGCAACGCCCGCGGCGGCGCCATCGGCGACTGCCTTGCGGAGCTGCTTACGTGGGCGGGTTACCGCACGGAGCGGGAGTTTTATATCAACGACGCCGGGAATCAGATTGAAAAGTTCGGCCTGAGTCTGGATATCCGCTACCGCCAGCACTTCGGCGATCCCGTTGAAATGCCGGAGGACAGCTACCACGGGCAGGATATCATCGATCACGCCGCCGCTTTTGCGGAGCTCTACGGCGATAAATTCATGCACGTTCCCGAGACCGAGCGCCGCAAAGCCCTTGTGGATTACGCGCTTCCCCTGAACATAGCCGGACTGGAACGCGACCTTAAAAAGTATAAGATCACCTACGATACGTGGTTCCGCGAGAGCTCGCTGCACGCTTCCGGGGCCGCCGCCGACGTGGTGGAGCAGCTTACCCAAAAGGGCTATACTTACGAGCAGGACGGCGCATTGTGGTTCAAGGCGGAGCAGTTCGGCTGCGAAAAGGACTTCGTGCTGCGCCGCTCCAACGGCTTCTTCACTTACATCGTACCCGATATCGCCTATCACTACAATAAGCTCTGTATCCGCAATTTCGATCTCGCGGTGGACGTGCTCGGCGCGGACCACCACGGTTACGTGCCGCGCCTGAAGGCGGCGATCTCCGCGCTCGGCGTGGATGCCGACCGGCTGCAGATCGTGCTGATGCAGATGGTGAACCTTGTGAAAAACGGCGAGACCGTAAAGCTTTCCAAGCGCAGCGGCAAGGCGATCACGCTGGTCACGCTGCTGGAGGAAATGCCCATCGACGCCGCCCGGTTCTTCTTCAACCTGCGCGAGCCCAACACCCACTGCGATATCGACCTGGAGCTGGCGGTTTCCGAAACCAGCCAGAACCCCGTTTATTACTGCCAGTATGCCCATGCGCGCATCTGCTCCATCTTCCGCAAGCTGGCGGAAAAGGGCGTAGCTTTTACGGGCTGCACGCCCCAGCAGGCCGCGCTGCTCTGCGCCGAGGAAGAAAAAGAGCTTATCCGCCACATTGCGGGCCTTACGCAGGAGACCGAGGCCGCCGCGAAAACACTGGATCCCTCGCGCATGACGCGCTATGCCGTGGAGCTTGCCACGCTGTTCCATAAATTTTACAACGCCTGCCGCGTGGAGACCGACGACGCCGACCTTACCGCCGCTCGTCTGTTCCTGTGCCGCTGCGTGAACCGTACGCTGGAAAACGTGCTTGGTCTGCTTAAGGTGGACGCGCCGGAAAAAATGTGATTTTTCACATTCGGAATTCGGGATCATTTTACAGAAAGGAGGCGCGGTTGTGGCTGAAGCCGAGAAGACCGTTGCGCGCAACAAAAAGGCGTACCACGATTATTTTATAGAAGAGACCTACGAGGCCGGGCTGGAGCTGTACGGCACCGAGGTGAAGTCGATCCGCGAGGGCAGGGTGAATCTCAAGGATTCCTGGTGCCAGATCAGGGACGGCGAGATTTTTGCGCTGGGCATGCATATTTCCCCCTACGAGAAGGGCAATATATTCAACAGGGACCCTATGCGTCCCAAACGGCTGCTGATGCACAAGCGCGAGATCCACAAGCTTTTCGGTTTGACAAAGCAGCAGGGATATGCTATAATCCCTCTCAGCGTCTATTTTGTAAAGGGGCGCGCCAAGCTGGAGGTGGGGCTGTGCAAGGGCAAAAAGCTCTTCGATAAACGCGAAGCCGCCGCCGAAAAGGACGCGAAACGCAGCATAGACCGCACGATGAAAACCGCCGGACGCAAAACGCGGTCGGAAGACGACTGAACCTTTACAGAATCAACGCTGTAAGGCGTTCCGACCGATCCACGTGCCGGAGGCATATATCACATTCGCGAAAGCGATTATATCACTGCGCATCGCGAAATATCACAATTCCGCGTAAGCGGAAATAGATCACTGCAAAGACGAATGTCTTTGCCATATGGGAGCGAAAGGATTTCGACGGGGAATTTGAGCCTCAATAAGCGAGCAGAGGTGAGGCGCCTCTATAAAAGCTTCAATTCTAAAATAAATAACGACACTAATACTGTCC
>JAEEGL013695372.1_pt1 | contig 15685 bp, 16 predicted proteins | sample 9134231 | NCBI WGS metagenome assembly JAEEGL01 (sample SAMN16246548, study PRJNA631951) | gut metagenome | biome: gut microbiome; feature: rumen; material: fiber-attached | host: Bos | place: Iran: Karaj | collected 2018-10
ATAGTACAATAACTTGAGAATTACGCATTACAACCAATTGTAATGAGCAAAGCTAGTAGCTTGCATCCAATTATAATAATTATAGCATTACTTGTATTTGGTCATTTCTTTGGAATGATTGGAATGATTATAGCAACACCTGCACTTACAATAGCAAGAGTAATATTTGAATTTACTAACGAAAAGATTAAAGAGCATAAAAGTGTTTAACTTTTATGCTTTTTATGTTATATTAATTATGTAGTCATTGAAAAAAGATGTATTTATAAAGTTTTTTAGTAGAGAATTAGTGTTTGGTGAAAGCTAATAAAAATGAATAAATATTGCTACTTTTAGAGACTAATCGGGTAATTACGTTAAAAATATTAAGTAAAATTAAGGATGGTACCGTCTTAATGACTCCTTTAGTGCCATCCTTTTTTATTTTAAGGAAGGGTGATTTTATGAGAATATTTTTAGTAGCAGGAAAAAGTGGAAGTGGAAAAGGAGAAGTTGCAAAGTTAATTAAAGAATATTATATATACAAGTTAGAAACATGTGTAATAACTGGATATACTAAATATTTAAAAAACTTTGTTAAAGAATTAACTGAATGGGATGGAAATCCAGATAATAAACCAAGAAAAGAATTACAAGAAATTGGAGATAAAATTCGTGGAATAAATCCAAACTATTTTGTAGAAAACATGTTAGATGATTTAAAAATATATGAACAATTAGTACAAAATGTTATAGTAGATGATGTTAGATTTCCAAATGAAATAGAAGAAATAAAACTTAATTATGATGAAGTATATTCAATTTGTGTTGAAAATCAATTTGCTAAAAGTGATTTAACAATAGAAGAACAATCTCATATTACTGAAACTGCACTAGAAACTTATGATGAATTTGATTATATTCTTGCTAATGACGAAAAAAATGATTTAAAAGATAAAGTATTTAAATTTTTAGAAGGTATTAAATAATGGAAAAATTAGATTTAAGAGAGTTATTTTTAGATTTTTTTGTTAGTAAAGATCACAAAATAATTCCTTCAAGTCCAGTTGTTCCTGAAAATGATCCAAGTGTATTATTCAATACAGCAGGTATGCAACAATTAGTACCATATTTGATGGGTAAACACCATCCATATGGTAAAAGAATATGTGATTATCAAAAATGTATTAGAACAAATGACTTGGATGAAGTTGGAGATAAAACCCATCATACATTTTTTGAAATGTTGGGTAACTGGAGTTTAGGAGATTATTTTAAAGATCAAAGTATTGAGTATAGTTATGAGTTTTTAACAGAAGTATTAAATATACCAAAAGAGAGATTAGCAGTTACAGTTTTTGAAGGAAAAGATAATATACCAAAAGATGAAGTATCATATAATGCATGGCTAAAAATAGGTATTCCAAAAGAAAGAATAGCGTTCTTAGGAATGGAAGATAATTTTTGGATAGCAGGAGATACTGGTCCTTGTGGTCCTGATTCAGAAATATTCTATTTTAGAAGTAATGATGAAATACCAGTTAATTTCGATCCAAAAGATGAAAGATGGGTTGAAATTTGGAATAATGTATTTATGGAGTTTTATAGAGATGAAGAGGGTAATATTACTAATTTATCTCAACAAAATGTAGATACTGGTATGGGATTAGAAAGAACTACTGCAATATTAGAGGGAGTTAATGATAATTATCTTTCATCTATATGGAAAGATGTTATAGATTTAATATGTGATATTGCTAAATTACCATATGAAGGCAATGAAAAGAGTATAAGAATAATTGCTGACCATTTAAAAGCAGCAGTATTTATCGCAGCTGATCCAGCACATATTAAACCATCTAATACAGATCAAGGTTATATATTAAGAAGATTAATAAGAAGAGCAATAAGACATGCTAAAAAATTAAATATAGATATTAATAGTAATTTTGATGAATTAGTTGCTTTAAAAATAATTGAAAAATATAAAAGATACTATGCTGAATTAGAAGATAATAAAGATATAGTATTAGAAGTTTTAAGAAATGAGAAGATTAAATTTAATAGAACTTTGGAAAAAGGTTTAAAAGAGTTTGAAAAAAGATGCGGTAATAATAAAGATATAGATGCTACACTTGCATTTCATTTATATGATACATTTGGATTTCCAATTGAACTAACTATTGAACTAGCTAAAGAACGTGGTTTAAATGTTGATGTAGATGGATTTAACGAAAAATTTAGGAAACATCAAGAACTATCTAGATCATCTGCTAAAGGAAGATTTAAAGGTGGACTATCAGGTAGTGGTGATGTTGAAACTAAATATCATACAGCAACTCATTTATTAAATGCAGCATTAAAAGAAGTAATTAATAAAGATGTTCATCAAATGGGTAGTAACATAAATGAAGAAAGAATGCGTTTTGATTTCTCTTGTGATCATAAATTAACTGATGAAGAAAAAATGAAAACAGAAGAATTAGTTAATAAATGGATTAATGATGGCATAGATGTTAAATGCGTTGAAATGAAGAAGGAAGATGCAATTAAAAGTGGTGCAGAATGCATGTTTGTTGAGAAATATCCTGATATTGTAACTGTATATATAATTGGTGATATATCTAAAGAATTATGTGGAGGACCACATGTTAAAAACACTAGCGAATTAGGTCATTTTAAAATAATAAAAGAGGAAGCAAGTAGTGCTGGTGTAAGAAGAATAAAAGCAATTTTAGAGGAGAAATAATTCTCCTTTTTTAATTGAATAAATATAAATGTTGTTGTATAATTATCATAGGAGATTAGATAGTATGAATAATAAGGGCTTTGTATCTTCAACTTTAATTTATACATTTTTTGTATTCTTTTTACTATTACTAGTTATGATTATCAGTAACCTTGCTAATAATAAAATATTATTAGATAGATATAAAAGAAATGCAAAATATGATATTTTTACTGCTAATCGTTCAGATATAAATCTACATATATTATTAGAAAAAAAATTAAATAGTGGTGAAACTGCTGCTATGATAGGTGGCTATACACCAAGGCGAATATTTGAAGAAGTAAATATTGATAATCTAGATATAACAAACTTGAAAGTATATTCAACATATTGTACAAATAATGCACGTATTATTTATTGCAGAAATGGTAATAGTAATGAATGTGTTCCAAATCAATTAAAGATAGTAGCTCCAGGACCAACTGATTGCTACATATATTATTATAAGGAATGATAACAATGGATAAAAAAGGTTTTGCATTAGTTGAAACAATTATAGTTATAGTAGTGTTAACAGTTTCTTTACTTCTTTTGTATTCTTCTTTTTCAAGAATAATACATGCTCAAAAGAAACGTATTAATTATGATGATGTTAGTTTAATATATCGTTCTTCTTCATTGGAAGCAGAATTAAAATCATTTAATTTTAATGCTGTATTATCTAGTTTTTCTGAAAGTGATTTACCATATATGACAATTGGTGTAGATACTGCTTTATTATTTGAAGGTTATCAAGATCAAAAAACTTATTTTACTAATTTTTTAAATGATAATAATATAAGTCAAATATTACTTATAAAAACTATTTATGTAGATGATATGAAGAATTGTACTGAAGATGAATGTCCTGATTTAACTCATGATTTATTATATTATGTAAAATCCGTTGATGTAGATAGAGATGATTTCCCTTCTAGTACAATTCTAATAGTAGAATATACAGAGTGTGCTAATGTTGAAATAAGTGATGATGTATCTAAAGATGTATGCAAAAATTATTATAGTTGGGTAACTGTATAGATTATTAAATAGATACTTATACTTATTAATATATGATATATTCTTCCAACAAAGAAATATTTATAAGATATTTTAGTATCACTTATAATTGAATATATTTGACTATGAATAGATAAGCCGCCAAAAGAGATTATAGATAATGCTATAATCTCTTTTAATATACTTACTATATTTAATTTATTTAGTATATTTAAAGCTTGGGTTATTTCAAATAACCCTTTTATTAATATTTCAAATAATATATTTGGTTTAATAATGATTATTATAATATTAGTAATAATCATATAAAATGTAATAGTACCTAATATCATTAATAAAGTATTAAATGATTTATTAATGGATTTAGGTACTTCTTTTAATAAATTATAATGAATCCTTCTATTAATAATGAAATTATTAATTGAATGTTTTTTCCTAAAAAACATTCCAATAAATATATTACTAATATAATGAATTATTATTATTTTAATTGTAATATAAGAATTAAATGTTTTAGTTAATATATTATATAAGAATAATGGATTTGAAAAGTATGTAAATGTTATTAATGTATTAGCATCATTAATAGTAATTAGATTATTATTTAATAATTCTTTTATGATATAGCTATTAGCGGGAGTACCACTAAAGATGGAAAGTAAAAATGCATTAACTGAGTAATTATTTGTATTATATATCTTATTAAATATATTTTTAAAATATTTTGTAATATTATTTATTATATTTGTTTTAATAATCAAATCATTTAAAATAAACATTATAAATAGTGTTGGGAACACTCTTTTTAACCAAATATTAAATGAATTAATTACAATATCATCTAGTATATAGTTATATTTAAATAACATAATTATTATAAATAATATAAATATAGTAATAATAAATTCTTTTAGTTTATTCATAAATACCTTTCAAAGTGCTATAATAAATTAGGTGATTGTTATGTTTAATAAATTATATGAGAGTATTAAAAAATATATAAAAGATAATTATAAGTTTTTAATATGTATTATATTAATTATATTTTTGTGTACTTATGAATTACCTTATGTAATATATAAAAATGGAGGAATTATTAATTTATCTAATAGAGTAGATGTAGATAAAAAATATAGTGAAAAAGGAAGCTTTAATATGAGTTATGTTACTGCGATTAAAGGAACTATTCCAGCAGTATTACTTTCTTATGTTATTCCTGATTGGGATTTATTTCCATTAAATGAAATATCTAATGAATCAAGTTATGAAGAAACATTAGTAATTGGTAAAGAATATTTAGATGAAGGAATAGATAATGCTATAATAGCAGCATTTCAAAGATCTGATTATAAAATAAAAATTATCAAAGAAATAAATAAAGTAATATTTATTTCACCACAAGCAAAGACTGATATTGAAGTAGGAGATATAGTATTAAAAATTAATAATAAAGATATTGATAGTTTTGATAATATGAGAAAGTATATTAATACTTTAAAAGAAAAAGAAGAAGTAGAGATTCTTGTAAGTAATAAAGATAAAGAATATAAAAGGCATGCTACGCTTTATAAAGATAAAGATGATTTGTTAAAAGTAGGAGTAGCATTTAAAACAACTTATAAATATGAAACAGAAATACCTGTTACAGTTAGAATGAAAAATAATGAGTCAGGTTCTAGTGGTGGCTTAATGATGAGTTTAGCTATATATAATGCTTTAACAAAAGAAGATATAACAAATGGGTTAAAAATAGCTGGAACAGGATCAATTAAGAATGATGGAACAGTCGAAGAAATTGGTGGAGTAAAGTATAAAGTATTAGCGTCAGAAAAAAATAAAGCAGATATATTTTTCTGCCCTGTAGAGAACTATAAAGAAGCTATTAAAATAAAAAAGAAAAGAAAATTAAAAATAAAAATAGTTAAAGTTCATACTATAGATGATGCAATAGATTATTTAACTAAAAAAGAGAGTAATTAGCTCTCTTTTTATAATAATTCAATTGTATCTTGCTTTGGAGTAGATATAGTAGTTTTTTGAGTCATTCTTCCCATTACAGCGCTCTTTATTTCATCATCATCTTCACCAAAGTCATCATCTATATCTATAACTCTAACTACTTCATCCATTGAAGTATATCCTTCCATTACTTTAACTAATCCATCTTTTAATAGAGTAGTTGTATTTTCGTTATATACTTTTCTTCTTAATTCTTCTTTTCTAGTATTACTTACAATAGCATCTCTTATATCTTGATCTATTTCTAATACTTCATGAATTGCCATTCTTCCTTTATAACCATTTATACATTCAGAACATCCAACTGGTTGATATATTTCATTTACATCTAATCCTAATACTTTTTTAAACAAATTCTTTTCATATTCATTAGTAGCTCTGCTAGTTCTACATTTAGGACACAATCTTTTTACTAATCTTTGAGAAATAATACCAGAAATAGCACTTCCAAGTAGATATCTTTCAACTTCCATATCAAGTAATCTTTCAATAGTATTAAGTGAGTTATTGGTGTGGATTGTAGATAATACTAAGTGTCCAGTAATAGATGCTCTAACAGCAATTCTTGCAGTTTCATCATCACGAATTTCTCCGATCATTATAATGTCTGGGTCTTGTCTTAATATAGAACGAAGTGTATTACCAAAAGTAAGACCAATTTCACTCATTACTTGAACTTGATTTATTCCTTTTATTTTCATTTCGACCGGGTCTTCAACTGTAATAATATTTCTTTCAGTAACGTTTAGAGCTTGTAACATAGAATAAACGGTAGTAGATTTACCAGAACCGGTAGCACCAGTTACTAATATAATACCATTAGGTTTTTTTATTAATTCAGTTATTTTTTCATAATTGTCTTTGGTAAATCCAATAGTATCTAATCCTTCAAGACTCATTCTATAATCTAAGATACGAATAACTATTTTTTCACCATCAACTAAAGGTAGACTAGATACACGTAAATCAACATCTAAATCATCAATTAAACCTTTAATAGCACCATCTTGTGGTAATCTCGTTTCAGTAATATTCATTCCTGAAATAATTTTAATACGTGTTATAACATTCTTTTTAACAGTAGGGGGTACTTTTGCGTAATCTAAAAGAGATCCGTCGATTCTAATACGGACATTTAAATCTGTTTCAGTTGGATCAAAGTGAATATCTGATGCTCCATTTTTTACAGCATCGATAATCATTTCGTTTACAATATCCACTACGGGTTTATTATCGTAATCGAATTCTTTAAACACGTATCATCACCGCGTACCCTTTTACTATTCTTTATTATATCAAAATGCGTATAAATATACAATTATTAATTTACATAAATAATCTATTTTGTTAAAATGTTAATAGAAATCTGGTGATATACATGAATTTACATAAAATTAAATATGATAACAATATAAAAATAAGTAATAGAATTCATGAATTTAATAGTCCAGAAAAAATATATATTCCAATATATGAAAATGTAACTTTACGTGGTGATGATTATATATATAAAAATCAAATAATTGGAGGAAGTATATCTTCAATATCAGGTAAAATAATTGATAGCAAAAAAGTAAAAATTAATAATAAAACAATAACTTCTTTAGAAGTAATAAATGATTATAAAGAAAATAGTCGAAAAGGTAAAAGTAAAAAAGATATTAATAACAAAAAAGAATTATTAAATATATTAGATGATTATTTACTATATAATATTAAAAAGAAACTATTAAACGAAGGAAAATATTTAGTAATAAGTGGAATAGATATAGATGATTATTCAATTACTAATGAAGTAATATTAACTAAATATTATGAAGAAATATTAGATACAATAGATAAAATATGTAATATTTTATCTCTAGATAGAGCATATATTGCTACCAAAAATACTAGTTTTAGTAATATTAAAAGTGTTAAATCTAGGTTAGGTACTTATCCTAAAGTTAATCTTATATTAGTACCTGATTTATATTTAATATATAAAAAAGAATTCTTATGTGAATATTTAAATATTAATAAAGATGATAGTATATATTTAACAATTAAAGATATATATAATATATATAGTATTCTTGAAGAAAGAAAGAGTATTACTGAAAATATTATTACTATAAGTGGTAATGCAATTAATAAATCTATAATAGTTAAAGCAAGATTATATACTTCTTTAGAAGAAATAATAAATGAATATTTAAAAATAAAAGAAGAAGATTATGAAATATTTATAAATGGATTATTATTAGATAAAAAAGTAGAATTAAATAATACAATTATTACTAATGATATTGATACAATTATAATTAATAAAAGAATAATTAGAGAAAAAGATAGATGTATTAATTGTGGTGCTTGTGAAAGAATATGTCCATATCATATTAATGTTAAAAAATGTTATTATAATAATTCTAAAAATGTTAAATGTATTAATTGTGGATTATGTACATATATTTGTCCTGCTAATATTAATTTGCATAGCATAGTAGGAGGCAACAATGAAAAGAAATAGTATTAAAGAATTAGTATTATTATTAATATATTTATTAATACCATTTATTATATATGCATTATATAAAAACGGATATTTAATATATCAAAAGAAATTAATTGATGTAATTAATATATTTAAACCAATATATTTTATATTAATAAGTGTAATTATTAAGTTTATTATTGATTTAATTATATATAAAAAATTAAAAATAGATTATGAACTTATATCAGTAATATTAATTAGTATGATAATTCCATATAATACTTCTTATATAATATATGGAGTAGTATTCTTAATTACATATATATTACATTTATTATTAAAAAAATATATTACATATAATAATATTTGTTTTACTTATTTAGTAATAATAGCAATATATTATTTTATGCATAATATAACATTTAAAACACCATTAGAATTAAACTATGTATTTAATTTTTCGTTTTTAGATTTACTTATAGGAAGAAATATTGGAGGAATATCATCTACTAGTGTATTATTTAGTTTAATAGGATATGTTATTCTTTCAAATAATTATTATTATAAAAAAGATATTCCTCTTATAATTAATTTAGTATATTTATTACTTGCATTTATCTATTTTATAATTAAGGGTAATACAAGCTTACTTTTAAATGCAGATTTAATATTTGCAAGTGTATTTATTGCTACTATACCAATGGTTAGTCCATATAAAAAGAATAGATCTTATATTTATAGTATTATAATTGGTATTATTTCCTTTATAATTAGTTTATATGTAAATAGTATTATAAGTATATATATAGCAATATTTATAACATCTTTATTTTTAAATATTGAAAGAAAAGTAATATAATATTGAATTATTAAAAATTATTATATATAATTATATTGGATATACAAATAATGCTTGTTGCCTAACAGGGGCATTATGATTGTATATCCTTTTTTGTTGCTATTTTTTAATATTTTGTTATAATATACGAGATAAAAAAAGGAAATTGACATATTAACGTTAATATATATATATGAGGGGAAAAATGCAATTAATTAGTGAGGAAAAAATTAATGAGATTAGAAATTCTGCTGATATAGTAAGTATTATTTCTGATTATATACCACTTAAAACTGAAGGCAAGAACTATTTTGGTATTTGTCCTTTTCATGATGATCATAATCCAAGTATGTCAGTATCTAAAGAAAAACAATTATTTAAATGTTTTGTTTGTGGTAAGGGTGGTAATGTTTTTACCTTTGTAAAAGATTATGAAAATATTTCTTTTATTGAAGCAGTTAAAAAAGTAGCTGATAAAGTAGGTATTCCACTTAGCATTGATTATAAACGTCCTAGTAATACTAAATATAAAAAAGAATATGAAATAATGGAATTAGCTACTAAAGTATTTCAAAACAATTTAAATAGTAAAGATGGAGAAGTTGCATTTGAATATTTAAAAAAACGTGGAATAACTGAAGATATTATTAAAGATTTTAAAATTGGTTATTCTTTAAAGAATAGTAAATATTTATATGAAATATTATCTAAGAAGTATGATATAAATGATTTAGATAATTTAGGGTTAATTACTAAAGATGGTATTAGTGGTTATGATAAATTTGTTGATAGAGTAATGATTCCATTATGTAATTTGGAAGGTAATACGGTTGGATTTACTGGAAGAATAATAAGTAATTCAAAAGAAGCAAAGTATATTAATACTAAAGAGACACCAATATATGTAAAGGGTGATTTACTATTTAATTATCATAATGCTAAAAATTATGTTAGAGAGGAAAAGTCACTAATATTAGTTGAAGGTAATATGGATGCTATTAGAATGTATTCATCCGGCATAAAAAATGTATGTGCACTAATGGGTACTAGTATTACTAGTAAACAAATAAATATATTAAAAAAATTAAGAGTACCAATAATACTAATGCTAGATAATGATGATGCCGGGTATATTGCTACTAATAATATTGGTAAAATGTTAGTAGATGAAAATATAGAAGTTAAAGTAGTTAGATTAACTGATTATAAAGATCCAGATGAATATATTTTAAATAATGGAATAGATAAATTTAAAGATTTAATAAAGAATAGTATTAATTATATAGATTATAGAATTAATACATTAAAGGAAGATTTAAATTTAAATAATACTAATGAATTAATTAGTTATGTAAAAGATGTATTAAAACTACTTGAAAATAGTGATTCTTTAACTAAAGAAATAACATTAAAAAAGATTAGTGATGAATATAATATTGATTATGATATCTTAAAAAAAGAGTTAAATAAAGAAGTTAAAGAAGATAAAAAAGAATTAAAAGAAGAAGTAAAAATAAAAAGGAATAAATATGATATGTGTGTTGATTTAATAATGTATTATATGATGTCTGATAAAAAATACATATTAATATTTAATAAGAAATTAGGTTATTTAAAAAATAAATTAGAAAGATTATTAGTTAGTGAAATAGAGTATTATATTAAAAAATATGATAAAATAAATCTTGCTGATTTTATCTCATATTCAGAAGCTAATGATAATATTAAAGATTATGTTAATAATATAATTAATAACGTTAAAGAAGATGAATTATCAGAAAAAAGATTTAATGAATATATAAGTAAAATTAATGAGATATTAAATAAAGAAGAAAGAATTGAATTATTAAAAGCATTAAAAGTAGAGACAGATATAAATAAACAATTAGAGTTATCAAAAAGATTAACGGAATTAGTAAAGGGAAGTGTTAAAGATGGTAGAGATTAAGACATTTGAAGAAAGAAAAGAAGCGTTAATTAAAAAGGGAGAAGAAAAAGGTTTTATTACATTTGAAGAATTAGCAGAAAGTTTAAAAGGATTAGATATTGATAGTGATTCATTAGATGAACTTTATAATTCATTTGTAGATGCTGGTATTTCAGTAATAACCGAAGAAGAAGCTAAAACAGTTGAAGAACATAATGGTGATGTATCTTTAATAAAAGAAGAAGAGGAATTACTATTAGATGAAGATGAAATAACAAAAGATGTTAATATTAATGATCCAGTTAGAATGTATCTAAAAGAAATAGGAAGAATTCCTCTTCTATCAAATGAAGAAGAAATGAATATTTCTATTAGAATAGCTGATGGTGATGAAGATGCTAAAAGGATTTTAGCTGAGTCTAATTTGCGTTTAGTAGTATCTATTGCTAAGAGATATGTTGGTAGAGGCTTGTTATTCTTAGATTTAATACAAGAAGGTAATATTGGACTAATGAAAGCGGTAGAAAAGTTTGATTATGATAAAGGTTATAAATTTTCTACTTATGCAACTTGGTGGATCAGACAAGCTATAACAAGAGCACTAGCAGATCAAGCTCGTACTATTCGTGTACCAGTACATATGGTTGAAACCATTAATAAAATGGTTAGAATTCAAAGACAATTAACACTTGAGCTTAATAGAGAGCCATCTGAAGATGAAATAGCTAAAAAAATGGGTATATCAGTAGATAAGGTAAGAGAAGTTATAAAAATTAGTCAAGAACCAGTATCATTAGAAACTCCTATTGGAGAAGAAGATGATTCTCATCTTGGAGATTTCTTAAAAGATGAATCATCTTTATCCCCTGAAGAATATACAGAAAATGAAATATTAAAAGAAGAAATAAAAGAAGTATTACAAACATTACAACCAAGAGAACAAGAAGTATTAGAGCTTCGTTTTGGTTTAATTGATGGAACATGTCATACTCTAGAAGATGTAGGAAAAAGATTTAATGTTACAAGAGAAAGAATTAGACAAATAGAAGCTAAAGCATTAAGAAAATTAAGGCATCCATCTAGAGCTAAAAAACTAAAAGATTTCTTAGATAACTAATGAATAGTGAAAGAATTAAAACTATAGCTAGTTTAGTAGATAAAGAAGATATAGTAATTGATATTGGTACTGATCATGGTTATCTTCCTATATATCTAAAACTAAATAATATATGTAAAGATGTATATGCTTCAGATATAAGCGAAAACGCATTAAATTATGCTATTAATAATTTTAAAAAATATAATTTAGATATTAAATATGTAGTAAGTGATGGGTTTAATAATATAGATTATAAATATAACACAGCTGTAATAGCAGGCATGGGTACTAGTACTATATTAAATATTATAAATAATAAAAAATGTCCAAATAAATTAATTATTGCTAGTAATAATGATTTATATAAATTAAGATTAAATTTATATAAATTAAATTATAAAATAATAAAAGAAATAGTAGTATATGAAAATAATCATTATTACGTTATTATGAAAGTAATAAAAGGAAAAGATAAATTACCATATAAATATTTAAAATATGGTAATAGTAATAATAAAGAATATTATAAATATTTATTAAGTAAGAATAAAGAAATAATAAAAAAAGTACCATTAATAAAAAAAATATCTTTATTAAAAGATAATTATATATTAAATAATATTATAAAAAAAATTTAGGTTTATTTATGTTAACACTTTTAGAAGTGTTAACTTTTTTTATTATTTCATTCTTACTATTATTAGTGTTATTAACTATTCTATTTAATGAATTATTTGTTATATTTAAAACATTTTTATATATGTTTTTAGCATCATTTATAACTGGAATACTATTTTTATATATAGGTATAATTCTATTAGTAAAATCTAGTATATTATTTATGTTATATATTATTTTATTAATCATATAATCACCTAATATATTTTATGCAAAATTATACTAGATACATACTGTTTATTATGTTATAATGAATAAGAATAGAGGGAAATATATGGATACTGGAAATGCTACATTAAAAAAAGATAATTTAGCTAAAGATATCGCATTAGCATTTTTTAGTTTATTTTCATATTTTTTCATAGGATTAAAAGCTTGTACTTATGATTTATTTGTTTTTATATATAATTCTTTAAGCTGGAAATTTGATAAAGCTTATAGAAGTGCTAAACAAGCGATTAAATCAAATAATGAAGTAGAAGAAGATACTAAAAAGAAAAAGAAGAAAGAAAAAGTTTATAAGTATAGTGCTAAGACTATGGCTAAACTAGAAAGTGAATATCAACAATTAGTAAAAGACTTACAAACAACTGGTGCAACTAGAAGTAAAGAAGCAAAAGTATATTACTATAAAGTTCAAGATGAAAATGGTAAGATATTAAAAGGAACTATGAACGGTTTATCTAAACTAGATATTAATGCTTATTTAGTTAATGAAGGATATAAAGTATATAGTATTAAGACTAGTCCTATGATAGATTTCTTATTTAAGGAGTCTTCTTTTGGTATTGGAAATACTCAAATGAAGACTAAAGAACTAGTATTTTGGTTAACTCAATTATCTACCTATTTAAAAGCAGGCATTATTTTAAATGATGCAATAAAAATATTATCTAAACAAATGAGCACTAATAAAAATAAAGCAAGAGCATTCCATTCTATGAGTTATGAATTAACCATTGGTTCCTCTTTTTCTAGTGCACTAGAAAAACAAGGAACTATGTTTCCTGCTTTACTCATAAATATGATCAAAGCTGCTGAAGCATCAGGTACATTAATTGAAACATTAGATGATATGGCAAATTATTATACCGAAATAGATGAAACTAAAAAGCAAATGAAAAGTGCTATGACATATCCATTAATTGTTAGTATATTTGCGTTATTTGTATTAACATTTATAATGGTTTACATTATACCAAAGTTTGTTGAAGTATATGAATCAAATGAAATAGAATTGAAGGGAATGACTTTATTCGTAGTAAATATGTCTAATTTTCTAAAGGGAAATTTTGTTGTTATAATTGGTGTCTTAATTTTATCTATAGTTGGAGTTTCACTTGCTTATAAGAATGTTAAAGCATTTAGAAAAAATATTCAAACAATATTGATGCATATACCAGTTGTAAAAAATTTAATAATATATAATGAACTTACTATATTTACTAAAACATTTGCATCTTTATTAAGAAATAACGTATTTATTACAGATACAATTGATATTTTAAGTAAGATTACAAATAATGAAATTTATAAAGGAATATTATATAGAACAATTAATAATATTGTTAAAGGTGAAAAGATAAGTGAAGCATTTAAAGATCATTGGGCAATACCTGATGTAGCTTACTTTATGATTGTTACTGGTGAATCTACTGGTGAACTTGATGATATGATGCAAAAAGTATCTGATTATTATCAAGGATTACACAGAAATACAGTTAATAGCTTAAAAGCATTTATTGAACCAGTAATGATTAGTGTACTAGCGCTAGTTGTTGGTGTTATAATAGTATCAGTAGTAGTACCAATGTTTGGTATGTATGAAGAAGTAATGGTGTAATATGGGAATTATATTCTTTGTAGTAGGTTTATTTTTTGGCTCTTTCTTCTTAGTATTAGGTATGAGAGGACCAACAAATGATAATATAATAACTGGAAGAAGCAGATGCGACAGGTGTATGCATGAATTAAAATGGTATGAATTAATACCCGTTTTATCGTTTATAATACAAGGCGGTAAATGTAATTATTGTAAAAATAAAATAAGTTTAGATCATTTATTAATAGAAATAATAACTGGGTTATTATTTCTATTTGGTTATATTAAATATGGTATAACATATAATACATTTATCTATATTATTGCAATATCTATTGGTTTAATAATATTCATAAGTGATTTAAAACATATGATTATATTAGATAGTCCACTTATTATTGGTAGTATCTTAATACTTATATTAAGATATTTTGATTTAGGTATTAAAGCATCTTTATATAGCATTTTATCTGGGATAGTTTTATTTATAATAATGTTTTTAGTTGGTTTATTGGGCAAAAAAATATTTAAGAAAGAATCATTAGGTGGAGGAGATATAAAACTATCTTTATTCGTGGGAATACTTTTAGGTCTTCCTAATGTTGGTATTAGATTAGGTATTATTGCTATTGCATTTTCAGCTTTTTTAGCACTTCCATATGCAGTAGCATCTGTGTATTTAAATAAGCAAAACGAATTACCGTATGGACCATTTATTATTTTTGCAGCAATAATAGAATTTATATTTATTGAAAAATTTTTGAATTTATTAATATTTTTTATGATATAATAAGGGCGATAGTATGAATAAGAAAATAGTGATTACATTTTTATTTTTATTCTTAGTAGTTGGATTAATGGGATCCAACTATTTGGCATCTTCTAAAAAAGTAATACCTACTCCTAAAACACATCAAAAAAAAGAAAGAGAAAGTATGTTTGCTATTTATTTATCAGATGGTAATGGTGGATATACTGAATCGCAAAGTAATAGTATTCCGTCATATGGTTATTTACTTAATTTAAGTAGATCGATCTGTTTGGATTTAAATGGAGA
>JAEEGL014588284.1_pt1 | contig 15685 bp, 9 predicted proteins | sample 9134231 | NCBI WGS metagenome assembly JAEEGL01 (sample SAMN16246548, study PRJNA631951) | gut metagenome | biome: gut microbiome; feature: rumen; material: fiber-attached | host: Bos | place: Iran: Karaj | collected 2018-10
ACGGCATTGGACTTGGGTCGGGTCGCTTACGTCAGCGAAGTATTTCTGAACGGTTTCTCTTTGGGCGTCAAGGTGTTTCCGCCGTATCGCTACGACCTGCCGAGAGAATTATTGAGAGAAAGTAACGAGCTCGTTGTGCGCGTGACCAATACCGTCGCCAACGAATTCGAGCGCACGATACGGTTCTTGAAATACAAAAAGAGACTTTTGACAAGGTATATTAAAGAGGAAAAAACGTATCATAAAGAGTCTTTCCCGAGCGGATTATTCGGCCCGATCAAACTATTATATTGATATGGACGATAGCTACTTACAGTATTTTTTATAGGCGGAAAAAGCGGACGGGAGAGAGTATTCCCGCAACAGTTCTTCCGGAGAAACGAAAAAGAGGCCTTCCGATTCGGGAGGTTTTTTTAATGCGACAAAATACCCTTTCATGTTCCAAACGATATGCGTAAAGACGTGCTTTGCCGCCGGCAGGGGACGGACGTCTCCGTCGTAAAGAGAAAGCGCGTCTTGTTCCGTTAAGTCTCCGTAGATGTTGGGCAGTTCGTACAAGCCGGCAAGAAGACCCTTTTCGGGGCGCTTTTTCAAAGCGAATTTACCGTTGTATTCGAGAACGAAAATGGTTAACGTATCGTCCTTTTTGGGATTCTTAATAGGTCTTACCGGGTACCTGTCCTGTTTGTTTTCGGCACACGCTTCACAAAAGTCCCGCACCGGACAGGCGTCGCAACGATAATCGCGGTCGGGTAAACAGATAAGAGCGCCGAGCTCGAAAAGAGCCTGCGTAAAGTCGGACGTTTTTCCGTCCGGCATGAAGGGGCGCAGACGGTCGGCGATGTCGGCGCGCACTTCGTTTTTCATCACGTCGAAAGGATCGGCGGTCAAGCGTGAGATCACCCGAAGGACGTTGCCGTCTACCGCCGGTTCGGGAAGTCCGAAAGCGATAGAAAGGATGGCGCCCGCAGTATAAGCCCCGATCCCGGGTAATTTTTGCAGAATTTTTTTATCGCAGGGCAAATTACCGCCGTGTTCTTCCGCGACGATCTTCGCCGCTTTATGAAGGTTGCGCGCACGGCTGTAGTAGCCGAGGCCTTCCCAAAGTTTAAGGACTTTTTCTTCGTCGGCTTCGGCAAGGTCTTTAACGGTCGGGAAAGCGGCGATCCAGCGGGTAAAGTACGGTTTGACCGTTTCTACCCGGGTTTGTTGTAACATGATCTCGGATACCCACACTTCATAGGGAGAGGGCGCGCCGCGCCACGGCAGAACGCGCTTATTCCGATCGTACCAATCCAGCAACCTGTTAAAGAGTTCTTGCGATAAGGTTTTCATAAAAAGAATGATACCATAACGCGGTAATAAAGTAAAATCCCGAGAAACATTTTTTTAATAAAAACAGTTGCATTTTGAAAAATTATGGTATACAATACATACCGTTACTGGAGTATGGTGTAATGGTAGCACGAAGGCCTCTGACTCCTTCGGCGTAAGTTCGATTCTTACTACTCCTGCCACAAAGAAGAGCGACGGACGACGTTGCTCTTTTTTTATGCCCGTCCGATATGCTTTACGTCGGTAGCGTATTGTGGTACGATAGATAAGGAGGTATTTTATGAAAGCGGGAAAAATATTTTTGTGGTTGCAGATCGTCTGTATGTACGCGTTGCACGCGCTTATTTGGATGCTTGTAAAACCTTTGACGGACGCGGGGGACTCAAAAGCCCTTGAGACGGCGTTTTTCGTCCTTGTTGCGCTTATCGCGCTTCTGGTGATCATTAACGTTTTTTGCGCGTTTCTGTCTGTGTTCAAGGATCACAAAAACCCGACGAAGAACGTGCTCGCGATCAAAATCGCGGCTATTCCTTGGTACGTCGCCAATTTTTATTTCTGGGTCGGACTTGCCGCCGGTTTTTTAAATCCGTTTTTGATGATGGGTTTGCCGATCGTGATCGCGTTGGGCGTGATTCTGACTTATTTCGTTATGCTGTCAACGAGTCTGTATTCGATAGCCTATCTGATCCGTGGGTTGAAAAAACAAATGTTTCCCGCACGCCCTGCGTTTATCCCTGCGGCGATATTCCATTTTATCTTTTGTTTGGATGTGGCGGGCGCTCTGTGGCTCTACCTTCTTTTGAGAAAAGAGAAATGAAAATTTTGTTATAAAAAGAACGACGCACGGTCACCGTGCGTCGCTTTTTTTTACGAAAGAAATCGCCGCTTATTTTTTGATCAAAGCAAGGATGCCGTCGACGATCAAGAGCGCGCCGATCACGATAAAGAACCAATCGAGGAAGGCCCACTTACTGACCACGAGCAGGATACCCGCGATGATGGTCAGGCAGGCGACGATAACGGGGAAGACGGGCGTCTTACCTTTTGCCTGCAACAGTTCGATCAGGTCTTTTGCGCCGTAGACGATTAAAAGAACGCCGAATATGATCAAAGCGATCGTTAAGAACAGCCATCCGCCCAGTATGAGCAGTATGCCTACTACAACGAAAATAATGCCGGGCACAAGATTTTTTTTGATGATAAGATAAATGCCGTAAACGATGGCGAGGATACCGGCGACGGTGAGCATCCAGTTGAGCAGAGCCGAACGGAATGCAATGAACAAGATGCCGATGACGATATAAAGTATCGCCATAATGATGGCATCGGAAGACGACTGATTTTTACGTTTAGCCATAATTTGTTCTCCTTCTTATTTTGCTGATTATATTATAGCACGATTTTCGGGTCCGGATTATATTATTTCGTATTTTTCCATTTTTTTATCGTAACGAAGCGCGTTCATTTCCGGTGCTTCTTTACCGGCGGCGGAGCGCTTGGCATGGGCGTCCAGGCAGGCCTGACTTTCCCAAATCTCGATAAACTTGACTTCTTCGCCCTCGGGAGAAAGCACGTCGAAGCGTATGCAGCCGACGTCTTTTTTCGACAGATCGGCATGGCGCTTGGCCGGGATCAAAAAGGCGTCCTGGTTTTCTTTACGAACATAACTGGTGAAAATGATAGCAAGCATTATTTTTTACCTCTCTTTTTTTTGATGATAAAGATCACGCCGACGGCGATCAACGCGGCGCCCGCCGCGCTACCGATCACGATGCCGACGATGGCTACGACGGAAAGGCCTTTGGGCTCGTCGAGATGAGACAGCGTAAAGTCGTCTACGGGGACGATCTCGCCGTTGATAAAGGTGTACGTTTTGACGATCAGATTATCGTTATTTACGGTGATCTTGGCAAAGACGGGAGTTTCCGTCAATTCCAGCTTCTTGTCCGAGGTGAAGTAAGGGGATAATTCCGCGCTTACGCCGTTGCGCTCTGCGAGACTGACCTGATCGCTGTAAAGGTAGTCGTAGAACTTATCGCCCATGGTTCCGAGATTGACGTACAGAACGCCGCTTTGCTTATAGAAAGTCTTGTTTGTGAACGGCGCGATCTCTACGTCTTCAACGCCGACGTCGATAAAGTTACTGACGGAGTAAGTATGATCGTGTCCTTGCAATACAAGATCGACGCCGTATTCGGAAAAGATGGCCGGGAGTTGTTTGCGGAGGGTTTTGACGTCGTCATCAAAAGCATGGCTGCCCGCGGTGTAGGGACCTTTGTGCAAAAGGACGATGGTCCAGTTGGTCTTTTCGTTTTCACTGTCGGCGGTCAGATCGTCGGTAAGCCATTGTTGCTGTGCGTAGGAAAGATAGTTGTTTTCGTTCAAATCGTTGGTATTCAGAACGATGATGTGCGCGTTATTGTAGTCGTAACTGTAATAATAGCCGGTATCGCCCGTTATTGTCGCCGAAGAGGGCAGGGCGATGATACCGTCGAGCGCATGATCTTCTTTTTCATGATTGCCAACGGCCGAAACAAGAGTGTTGTTTGCCCAGATCTCCTGTTGATCGTTTAAAAGCCAGGTGTATTGGTAAATGCTTTTACCGTTATCTACGTTGTCTCCGCCGCTGAGGATAAAAGCGGGCGCGTTGCCGAAGAACTCCATTGCTTTGGTCATAAAACGATTCGACTCGATGTAGTTTTCTTCCACCGAGCCTTGAATATCGGTGATAGCCATAAACGTGAATTCGCCGTCGCTTGCCGTCGCGAAGCGGAAAACTTTCGTCCAGGCGCCTTCTTTGCCGAGCTGATAATAGTAAGTGGCGCCTTTTTCAAGCCCGGTCAAATTGACGGAATAGCGATTATAGATCTTGTGAGCGTGGTTCATGTTGATAAAGAGGATACCGAGGTCGATGGTCGGCAAAACTTTGTCCACGTTTTCGCCGGTCGCTTTTACGGTGACGGCATCGGTCATATCCGGAGAAAGCGAATAGCGGATATAGCTGTCCGGCAAAGCATAAACGTACTTGCCGTCGACTTTGTTGAAGATATCGACCTGTTCTGCGGTAAACCAGCACAGATTCTTTTCGGTATAAACGTCGTTTCCGAAAGAAACGGAAATGAGGTTGGGGAGCAGGCCGTTTTCCGCGGAAGGGGTCACGGCGAGACGTGTGCCGCTTTGATAGGTATGTCCGCCGAAGGCGACCGTACCGTCTTCGTTTTTGACGGTCAAAACGTGTTTATAATTGCGAACGGGGAAGCGGGTATAACGATCGCCGCCTTCGATCCACGCGGAGCCGTCGTCCGTTTCGTCGACGTCCATATCGATCAGAATGTTCGCGCCGTAAATACCGAGGTTCTTACAGAAAGCATCCGTTACGTACTTATTGACCAATTCTTCGTCTACGACGGAACGGATCGTTTCGCCCGACGTCACACGGCCGAGGTATTCTCTTGCCATGTCGATATATTTTTCATCGATGGCAAAATTGAGAACTCCGCGTAAAAGACCTGCGATGTCGGCGATATTCTCGTTTTTGATCTGATTTTTGGGCGTTACGAGAACGTCGGTCAAGACTTCGTTCAAATCGGAAAGCAGCAAGCGCAAAGAGCTGTAGCCGTCTATTGTATGAGCGAAGATGATCTTGCGTTCGACCAACGTTTCCACTGCGATGTCAACAAATCCGGACGGCGTTACGGTTGTAAGCGCAGGTACGAGATCAAACCCGGCTCCCGTTAAGGCGGGGGTGGCGGCGTCGAAGCGGATGGGCGCGTCGAGCAAGATCTCCAGCTGAGGCAGAAGAGAGTCTTCGAGAAGACCGATCACGCCGCTCACGAATCGGCCGCTCTTAAGCATATCGATAAGAGGTTTGATCTCTTCGTCCATGACGTCGGAATGCGCGCCGGAGAGATGCCCGCCGTAAATGACCATGAAGGCTTTTGCCAAAGTCAAGCCTTTCTTTTCCGCTCCGGAAAAGTCGTATTGCATCAGGTATTCCGCGAGATCTTTTGTAAAGTCGGCCAGATCATATCCTGCCGTCGGAGTTTGCCCGACGGAATAGGCGTTGCCGTCGAACGAGAACTTGCACAGATCGACGGAAGGAAGTCCGTCCACCAAGGCGGAGACGATGCCTTGCGTATAAGGCAAGGAAGAAAGTTTTTCGGTAAGTCCATCCAAAAGGCCGTAGATCTTTTCGCCTACGTATTCGCCCGGCATACCGTATTTGAGCGAGGACGCCATATTATACATTTGCGCCGCAAGATAATCGGCGATGCCGATCTCTTCTCCGGTTATTTTATCGACGGTGACCTTCTTTTCCAAAGTCATGTATCCGTTCGGGTGCGCGAGCGGAATGATATTATAAGGGTCTTGCTCAGCGGGGATCGTTACGTCGCTCGTTAATTTATAGACGCCGTATTCGAAAGGCGAATAATTGAGATTATGCGTAAGAGACTCGAAATCTTCGGTGATCTTGCCGTCGGACGAGATCGTTCTTTTCAGATCCATGGTCCTCCAGGCACAGCCGTAAGAAGCGAGCGAACATGCTTCCATATCGTAAAGGACGTTGCCGTTTTGGGTAACGTAAGAAGTAATGTCGGAAGCGTGTTGATGACCGCTGAAGACGTAGCGGATGCCGTTATCGGCGAGGGTATAAGAGGCCTGCTCCCAGTTGTCGTAGGTAAAGAGACTGATGACCTCGTCTTCGGAGTCGAAGTGGGGCAGGAAGTTGGTGTGTCCGAGAGCAAAGATCGCTTTCCCGTCGTCAACGTCGTTTTTGACCGAGGTGATAGCCCAGCGAAGTTGGTCTTCGCTGATCATGCCGCCCGTGGATTCGTGCCAACCGCCGCAGGAACGAACGGCGGCATCGCCTTCGGACTGCCATTTTTCATACTTGTATCCGCGCGTGTTGGCGTCGAAAGTCACGACGTCGAAGTCGCCCATACGCGCAATATATGAGCAAGCGCCGAAGCGCGCGTCCGGATTCAGCACGTTATAGTCTTTATCGCTGTTTTTAAAAGCATCGAGCGTTTTATCGGAAGGATTTCTTACTTCCAATCCGGCGCCGTCTCTGCTCGTGGAATCATCGTACCAATATTCGCTTTCGAAAAAGTATTCCAAAGAGCATCCGTCCACCATGCCGCAAGTAGAGAGGTGATGACCGTTTTTACGGTCGGGGCAAGAACAGTATCCGAAGTCCGAATACAGATCCATGAATTGTTTGCTTGTGATGGAAGCGACGGAGCGCGGCTTATAATTTTCGAGCAGCGTCATTCTTTCCGCATCGTCCGCGCAGGCGTCCAACTCTTCGGTCGTCGGCATAAAGGACTTTGCTTTGCAGTTATATAAGTCGTGGTTGCCGGGAGAAAGGAAAATCTGGAATCCGCTGAAATCGTAATCGGTGCGGGAACGCATTTTTTGCGTAAAATCTTTGTACAGTTTGCTGAGCCAGACGTGATTTTCGTATTCGCCGTTACTGGTGATGTCGCCGGTGATGAAAACGTACATAGGGGCGTTCTCATTCATTTTATAGATGTCGTCGAACACCGCTTCGGCGATCCGGGGCGTCTCTTCGAGCAGCTTGGTCACTTTGGTTTCGGCGATATACTTGCCGGAATAGACGTTGCAATACTCTTCGATCATGACGTGCATATCAGAGATATGCGCGATGCGGATGGTCTGTTGTGTTTCCGTAGCTTCCGCTTTTGCCGCGGACAGGCCGATGCCCGCAATAAAGGCGCAAAGCAGAATGAGAACGAGGGCGACGGAAAGATAATTCTTTTTTCGGGCGATGGTTTTCACTGTAGACTCCTTAAAACATACATAAATATAAGATAAATTATAATAACTCCAACGACTAATAATTGTATCACTTAATAAAAGGCGTGTCAATATACAACCGAATATGAAAAAAATTTCAAATGAAAAAAAGCGCGCCGGTTTCGATCGGCGCGCCGTAAAAAAATCGCATGAAAAAGACCTTACTTTTTGACGTTGGCGTACGAGAAAGTAAGATATTTTTTGAGGTTGTACAGTTGATCGGAGAGATCGACCTTGTATTCGGACGGGTTGATGAGACGGACGAATTCTTCCCAGAATTCGCTGCGGACCAGTTGGGAATAGGCGGCGATCTCCTTAACGGAAGGAGAGGTATAGACCTGCTTGCCGTCGCGGAAGACTTCTACCATAAGATTCCGCATGGTGTACTTTGTGAGGGTCATCTTTTTCCAGGTCTCCACGGGGTGGAAAATGGTAAGAGGCTTGGTCGTATCGAAGGTTTCGTTACGGAGACAGATCAGGTCGGCAACCGCCATTTTTTCTTCGTCGTAGATACGATAGGTCGTCTTGATGCCGGGATTCGTTATCTTTTCTGCGGTATCCGAAAGTTTGATTTTGGCTTCCCAAACGCCGTCTACCTGAAGCGCAGACATCTTATAGACGCCGCCGAGGGCGGGTACGTCGGAAGAAGTGATCAACTTCGTACCGATGCCGTAAGAGTCGATCTTTGCGTTTTGCTGATGGAGGGAAGAAAGGATATATTCGTCCAGGTCGCCCGACACGCAGATCTTACAGTCGGAGTGACCGGCATCGTCGAGCATCTTACGCGCTTTTTTCGTAAGATAGGCGAGGTCGCCGCTGTCAAGTCGAATGCCGATCGGTTTTAAGCCTTGCGCTTTCATTTCGTCGAAGACCTTGATGGCGTTGGGTACGCCGCTGTGGAGCGTATCGTAGGTGTCGACAAGCAGCAACGTGTTGGTCGGATAAATGCGAGCGTACGCACGAAAGGCTTCTAATTCGGACTCGAAGCTCATGACCCAGCTGTGCGCGTGGGTGCCCGAGCAAGCAACGTCGAACATTTGAGCGGCGAGGACGTTGGAGGTCGATCCGCAGCCGCCGATGATCGCAGCGCGCGCTCCGTAAATGCCGGCGTCCGGTCCCTGCGCGCGGCGCAGACCGAATTCCATAACGACGCCCTTAGCTTCTTTACACATTTTCATCGCTTTGGTGGCGATCAGCGTCTGATGATTAATGATGTTGAGAATGGCCGTTTCTACCAGTTGCGCCTGAAAAAGCGGAGCCGTGACCGTCAGAAGGGGCTCGTACGGAAATACGATCTCGCCTTCTTTGATGGCGTGGATGGAACCGGTAAAACGGAAATCCTTCAATTTATCGAAAAACTTTTCTCCGAAAAGGTTAAGCGAGCGCAGATACGCGATATCGTCCTCGGTAAAATGAAGATTGTTGATATAGTCTATCACTTGTTCCAGTCCGGCGCATACGGCGTATTCGAGGTGCTCCTTCGGACGGAAGAACACGTCGAAGTTCGCCATCGTCTCGTCTTTTCCCGTTTCGAGATAGGCGTTCATCATCGTTAATTGGTACAGGTCGGTAAGAAGGGTGAGATTTCTCATTTTGTTTGATCCTCTTTTGTTTTTTTGATTAGTATTTAACTTCGGTGGCTCCGGCGCCGCGAATGGTGGTGGGGAATACGTTTTCGGCGCCGAAAAGGCGTTTCATACGTTCGACGTAGGCGTCTTTGTCTTTGGCTTCGACGAACGTCAGGATGGTGCCGGCGAAGCCGCCGCCGTGAATGCGCCGGGCGAGGACCGCCGGGTCGCGTTCTACCATGGCGAGAGCGAAAGGCACGCTTTGTTCGGTGTCTCCGGCGGGGTAGCAGTTTTGCAAAAGTTTATAACTGCTGTCTCCGCTTTGATTGATGACTTTCAAGAAGTTTTCTTTATCGGTCTCGGCAAGATACTTGCGCGCTTTCTCCACTCGTTCGTTTTCTTCGAAGAAGTGAATGGCGCGAAGGACGGCGCGTCCGCCGAACTTATTGCGGAGAGCGACGACGTTATCGAAGAAGTTTTTTTTGTCGACGTCGATCAAAACCTTTTGTCCGAAATAGCCGGCGACTTCGTTCATTTCCCGACGGATGGCGGCGTATTCTCCGGTCAGGTTACAGTGGTCGCCGCCGCAGTTGATGATGACCAGCCACAGATCGTCGAAGTGCCACTCCGCCGCGCAAGAATCGGGGAAGGACTTTTTAAAGTCCATCATACTGATGCCGCCGCGGGCGATGGTCAGTTGATCGAGCAGGCCGGAGGGCTTTCCGAAATAGACGTTCTCGGCGTATTGTCCGATGATGGCGCATTCGGTAAAGGATATCTTATCGCCGTTGAAGAGAGAATTGAAGATCTCGCAAAGCAGAAGTTCGAACGCCGCGCTGGAACTGATGCCGGCTCCTTTTAAGATATCGCTTTGCATACGGGCGAAAAAGCCGCCTACCTTATAGCCGCGATCTTTCATACCGCGGATGATGCCTTTCAGAAGGGCAGTCGAGGTGCCGTATTCCTTTTCGGTCGGTTCTTCGATTTTCAAAGAAGCGGAAAAGGGGGTAAAACCCTGGCTTTCGATAAGAACTTCGTCCTTATCCCACGGTTGAACGGCGCAGGCGATATCGATAGCGACGCTGCCGCCGATGGCCTTACCGTGGTTGTGATCGGTATGGTTGCCGACGATCTCCGTACGCCCCGGAGAGGAAAATAAGAATACTTTTCCGTTCATTCCTTCGGTCAAAGAAGAATAGCGTTCGCAAACCGAGTCGAAATCGGCGGTATAAAGAAGTCCGGCTTCTTTCCGGAACGCCGCGCTGGATAATAATGTTTCTTTTTTTAAAGTCCTTGCCATAGCACCACCTTTATGTTATAATTAATTATCTTTTTAAAGAAGTATACCACATATAAAGCGCGTTCGCAAGGGAAATGTGGTTTTTTTGATACGGAGGCAAAATGGAAAGCGTGAATAAAGATATAGAAGCGTTGCTTCTTTACGGAGAAAGAGAATTGGATCTGTCCCCGGCCGGTAAGGCGTTCGCCAGGAACCGTCTGCTCGAACTGTTGCAGACCGAACCGTCGGAAGAAGAGGCTTCGCAGGAAAAACCGGATATCGACGCCGTATTGAGCCGTTTGACTTCTTACGCCGTGGAAAACGGGATCGCGGAAGAAGAAGTCGCCGATAAGTTTCCCGATCTTTTAATGAACGTCGTGATGCCTTCGCAAGACGACGCGGCGCATACGTATTCTCGGTTGCACCGCGACGGAGGAAGGGCCGCGGCCGAAAAATATTTTTCTTATTTGGCAAAGGCTTCTCGCTATGTAAAAAAACCGAAACCGGGAACGGTGGGTTGGAACGTGGTCGGCAGAAACGGCGACTTCACGGTGATGGTCCCTTCCGAAGACAGAGAAGAAACGGAAAGCGGTTATTATCCGAAGTGTCCGTACTGTCTCGAAAACCTGGGTTTTTGCGGACTGCCCGGTCAACCGGCGCAATATGCCAAACGCGTTCTTCCGTTTGACCTGGACGGGGAGACCTGGTACTTTTATTATCGTCAAAAGCAACTTGTCGCGGACGAGTTTATCGCCGCCGCCGAAAAACACCGTCCCTCGGGAGAAGGGCGCGTTGCCGCGGCGCTCGCCGATCTTGCGGAAAAGGTACCCGCCGGTTTTGCCGGGACGACGTTCGAACCGAAAGAGCACGACTATTTGTTCGGAGCGAAGAGAGCGCTCCCGATCTTTACGCGTCCGGTAAAGAGAGTCCTTTTCGACGGAGACTACAAGGTATCCATTCTGGATTGGAACTTTTCCGTTCTGCGGATCGAAGGGTATATCAAAAAAGACCTTGTGCGCGTCGCGTCCAAAGTTATGAAATACTGGCGTAATTACAGCGAGGGCAATATCGTTTATCCGATCTTCCATTGTACGGAGACCAGTTATATCGCCGATATCGCGTTGCTGAAAAGAGGAAAGGCGAACGTCCTGTTCGATAAGCCGGATTATTACGGCGCGTTCGGCTTGTTCGTCCTGCCGCATAAGATGAAAGAGGATATCCTTGCCATGGTGGCGGCTCTCGGAGAAAAGAAAATAGACTTTCAGGGCGTTCACGATTCGCCGACGATCGGGAAATATCTTGAATGGATCATACAGATCGCCGCTTCGCGCGGGGCCGAACTTCCGAAAGAAAAGGCGCTCGACGCCATCGTTTCGTTGATCGGCGAGACCTGCATTTTGGCCGCGAACGATTTTTCCGTAGACGATAAAGAACTGGAAAGAATTTTTAAGGAATCGTCGGAACAGGCTTAAGCGTCGGTTCAAGGCAAAAGTGTAAAATCATTCTTATGAAAAAGAAACTGTTTGCGCTCGCTATTTTCTTACTTTGTTTTCTGCTTGTTTCCTGCGCGAAGGAGACGACGGCTCTCCGCGCGAAGAAATCGTCTTTTTTTCTTGCGTTAGACGGTTCCGTCAATATGGAAAACTACATCGAAAGAGAAGGAAACGGGGAACTGAATTACTCTATAGAGAACCCCGAAGTGCTTGAATTGGACGGTTCGACCCTCCGCGGAAAGTCGGTGGGGAAGGGCGCTGTGATCGTAGAGAGCGACGGATTCGTGGTGCGTATCTCGGTCGAGGTCGTAGACACGAAGAAGGTGACGGTCAACGTCCTCGACGGTAAGATCGAGTACGACGGAAAGTCGCACTTGCCCGCTGTCGTCGGAAAACTGCCGGAGGGATCCTCCGTGCGCTTTTTGCAAGGCGGAGAGATTTTTTCGGGGGCGACGGACGCCGGGCGTTACGAACTGACGGCGGAAGTTACCGTACCCGCTCCTTATTACGTCGAATACAAGAAAAAAGATTGCGTCTATATTATCGAGCCGAAGCTGTTCGATCTTTCCAACGTTTATTTTACGTCGAGTATTTATACCTACGACGGCGAAGAAAAGTCGGTCTGTCTGACCGGCGATTTACCCGAAGGCTTGAGCGTTCGTTACGAAAACAACGTCGGGACGGAAGCGGGTACGTACCATGCCGAAGCGATCTTTTCCGTTCCGGACGAAAAAAACTATTATCCCGTTTCCTCGATGGTCACCGATCTCGTTATCCGACAGAAATTCATTAATATCGGGACGCTCGGGTTTGCTTCTTCGACTTATTTATACGACGGAGAAAGTCATTCCGTTCATATCGAAGAACCGCTCGACGGTATGCGGGTCGAGTATTATACGTACGCCGGCAACGTCAAAGTGCCGCTCGAAAACGATTATTCTTTCAAAGAAAGCGGTGAATACGAGATATACGCGTCGCTGACTTTGACGCCGTTTTTGTACAGAAACTACTCTTTTTATGCCGACGGATCAATGACTTTTTCGTCCAAAGGCGGGTTGTTCGTTTCCGATACGGATACCGACGCGCTTGCGGTTCTGACCGTTCGTAAAAGGAGCTTTTATAACGATTATCGGTGGAGCCTGACCGATCCGAACGGACAGTCCGTCACGAGCGTACCTTACGGTAAAGAGATCGCAGTCGGCGAGGAGGGCGAGTATTCTTTACGCATTATCGGCTCTTCTCACGGACTGGCAAACGAATTTCCGCAAGGCGCAAGCATCGTTTATTCGACGCCCGATATGACCAAAAACGCGGCCGGCAACATAAACAGCGGGACTTATTTCGTAACCGCTTCTTTTAAAATGCCGGCAGGATCCGAAAAAAACTATAACCAAATTCCCGATCTATCCTATTCTTTGACCGTCAAAAAAGGTGTGATCGACGTATCGAAACTGGTCTTTGCCGCCGACCCCGCCGTGGCGGAATACGACGGCGGGACGTACGAATTTTTTGTGGACGGTTCGGCATTGGACGATTTCGATCGTATATTGAAGGTGGATTACACGCGTAAAAGAAACGGCTTGACGATGCTTTCTTCCGAAGCGATCTCCGTTCCCGGCGAATACGATATCACCGCCTCTTTTACGATGATCGGAGACGACAAAGATAATTATGACAAGCCGAATCCCATGACGATTCGGTTCGTTATCGAAAAGAAGGTCGTTTTTTGCGACTTTACTTTTGATTCCGTCGATACCGTTTACGACGGTACGGCGCATCAACTTGCGATCGTCGGTGATTTACCGGAAGATCTTACCGTATCCTATACTTGCGGCGCGGAAAAAGATCTGCCGTCCGTCGCTTATACCGACGCCGGCACATATCCGATCGCGGCTGTTTTTCGTTATAAAAACTGGCTCTCGGACAAGTACGTTCTGAAGAATACCGCCGGGAAAGAATACCCGATGCTTATGATGGACGACGGCAAAGAGTTTTACGGCAAAGAGGCAGTACTTTTCATCGATCGGAAACATAAGACGTTGACCGATGAAATGAAAGCCGCTTACGCGCAGGCGTCCGTTCCCGTCTATTCCGAAGACCTGACTATGGGAGATATCGAAATAAGCGGCAACGAGCAAGGTTACGTTCGCTATGCGAACGCACGGCAAAAGTTGGCTCTTATCGGGTACGATGCGTCGGCGCATACGGCGCGTTTTACGCTGTCATTGATCTATAACGAAGACGTCAAAAACTATTACGACGTACCGTTTACGCTTGCGTGTGTCGTAAATCAGAAGGAGATCGATCTCAGCGGTGTGACGGTGCCGAGCCAGTTTGTCGCATACACGGGATCTACTGCTGTTCCGGCGATTAAGGGCGATGAGCAAGGATATCTGACTCCCGCCGTCGCCGCGACGAACGGCACCGATCTTATTACGGTCGGAAAACACCTGTGCGGCGTCACGCTTGAATTAAAACAAGAAAAGAGTCTCGGGTACTATTTGAGCGGAACGACGGTTTATCCAAACGTTGATATCTATATCTATAACGCGGCGCAGTATTCTTACGCACCCGGTACGACGTCGATGACGGCGTATAAAGGGAGCGACCGAAACGTGTCCGTACCGGAGGGGACCACCGGCATACAAAAGGATGCTTTTGCCGAAGCGAGACAGGTAGAAAAACTGACTCTTCCGGACAGCTTGACCGAATCGACCGGCCTTGCCTACGGTTCTCTGTTCGGTACTTTCCCGTTGATTGAGTTATCTCTGCCGACGTATTATTCTTTAAACCATATTTTCGGAAATTCGGTGCCCGCAAGTTTGAGTTACGTTACCGTAAGAAACTGTTCTTTGATCCCGGAACGCGCGTTCGAAGGACAAATGCATCTAAATAAGATCACATTCGAAAGCGTTGTCGACGAAGTCGGTTCTTATGCCTTTTACGGGTGTTCGTCTTTGACGGAAGTTGCCATGCCGAACGTGCCCACGTACGGACAAAACGTCTTTTCCGGGTGTGTTTCGCTCGAAAAACTGATCGTAAAAGAATTTGTTTCGCCGTCCCGGTATTTCGGTTCCGGCGCGAATAACGGGTACTCTTCTTACGCTTTGTCCACCGTGACCGTTACCGATTCTTTGACGATCGGAGAAGAGGCTTTTAAAGGTTTGGTCTCGCTTACTTCGATCGTTTTGCCCGACGGCGTTACTTCGATAGGAAGAAGAGCATTTTCCGGCGTGCGGGCTACGGTCGATCTTTCGCGCGCGGCTTTCGACACGGCAGGGCAGTATTCCTTCGCCGGGTTCGAAGGCAATCTTATTTTGCCGGGCGGACTTGCCGCGATATCGTCGTTTGCCTTTTCCGAATGCATATCGGAGCGCCTCGTTTTTTCCAAGAGTCTGACGAGTATCGGAGCGAATGCTTTTTCGGGTTGTCGATCCACGCTTGTTTTCGCGTCCGATTCGACTTTCACATCGATCGGAACGGGCGCGTTCCGCGGCTATGCCGGCAGCTCGATCGCGTTGCCCGCGTCCGTTACGACCCTCGGGGCTAATGCGTTCGAAAGCAGCGCGATCACTTCTTACACAGTGCCCGCCGGTATGACGATCGGATCGGAGTGTTTCAAAAATTGCAAATATCTTACGTCTGTGATCGTATGTTGTTCGAGCGTTCCCGATTCGGCTTTTTACGGATGTTCGGCATTGACCGAAGCGACGTTTAACGGAACGGTATCGATCGGCGACAGCGCATTTTACGGATGCGCTTCGCTTACTGCGATCACGTTACCGTCCACGCTGACTGCGATCGGTACGACGGCGTTTTCCGGGTGTTCTTTGTCGGCAGTGACGATGACTGCGGAAGAACCGCCCGCGCTGATCAAGTCCGGTGCGTTCCCGAAAGACCGCGCCGTTCATTTTACCGTGCCCGAAATAAGATACTCCGAGTACGTCGCCTATATCCGCGGCGTCGGGTGCGATATGACAAGGTGCACCATCAACGGGCGCAGTCCGGGATGAGAAAAAAGCAAGAAGGCGTTTTCTCCGCACAGTATGACGAAAAAAGCGTACCGTGAATTGCGGTACGCTTGTTTTTTTGTTAGATTTGTCGTATTACCACTTATTATGCACTTTTTCGGCGAAACCGAGTTTGTTTTTGATCCTGATCTCGGTACCGTCGTCCAGAACGGCTTTGCCGGA
>JAEEGL015257351.1_pt1 | contig 15685 bp, 13 predicted proteins | sample 9134231 | NCBI WGS metagenome assembly JAEEGL01 (sample SAMN16246548, study PRJNA631951) | gut metagenome | biome: gut microbiome; feature: rumen; material: fiber-attached | host: Bos | place: Iran: Karaj | collected 2018-10
ACGCCAGTTCGCCGAGCCCTCTGCCGATGCGGGCGATGTTTGATAAAACAAGATTCAGGACACCGCTCATATCAAGTTTCCAAACCTGTTCCCCGTCAAGGAAAAGATCCGAGGAGGAGTAACCGGATACGATGATCGTTGGATAAACCGTACTATCCGCTGAAGCGGCATACGCTGCAGGTGCGAAAACAGCAAAGATCAGCGCAAGAGAAAGCAGGATACAGAATAGTTTCTTCATGGTATTTCCTCCGTCTATATATCCGATTTCAGCGGAATGGATTCCGCTTCAATTATTTTGTGCTGTTTGTTCGTAAAGAATACGTCCGCCGTATTATCTCTGAGGGTAAGCGCGCATCCTACTACAAGCCCGCCTTCCGGTTTTCCACCGTAAACTACGGGCGCCGAAAGACCTTTTTCATTATAAGGTCCCGGTCCCTTCCGGATAAGGGTTTTGTGTATGTGGCCGAAGAGTGCAAGATCGGGCCGTATCTGTCCGTTAATCAGCGTAACCCATTCGGAAAAGGTTTCGATCTCAATATCAAAAGGCGGATGGTTCGTGTGGCAAAACGGGATATGGGAAATAACCATAGCGAATTTCGTGCCGTTTTTTAAAAATCGGGCAGGATCCGCACAAACCTGTTTTATAAAGCGTGTTTCCGTTTCACGGTACCTGTGGAAGGCTATGGTGCCGGCGTATTCCCTGTGGCCGTCGGGTTTATCTTCTCCGCAATCAAGCACGAGACACCAAAGCGGGCCCAAACGTACCGTATAGTAAAACAGACCGTCGTTCAGAGGATAAAACTCGTCGATGCGTTCCGCGTATTTTCCGCGCAGATCGTGATTTCCCCTGGTGATGATGCAGGGCTTCTCCCCTTTTGTGATCTCATATGCGATTTGCAGAGGGAGCAAAGATTCTTTCACCGTTTGTGTGCTGGAAGAGATATCGCCGTTGAGAATAAGAAGATCCAGTCCGTCTTCGAAATACGTTCCGGTTTTAACGGCTGCGCTGCGGTGCCCGTGCACGTCCGAAAGATGATATATGCGGAGGTCCGTTTCTTTTTCAATCGGATAAAACGGGAACTCCCGTGAAACAGGAGGCTCTTTCTTTGAACAGTATGCTTCTCTGTAAATGACTTCATAAACCACCGTATACTTGCGCTCGGTATTGAGAAGCTCCATTGGAACGGTAAATTTCTGAACGTAACAATTGCTGATTTTCACGCCGCATCTGTCGTTTGTGAATTCAATGCCGCCGATAAAAACGCTCATAAGCACCGTAATAGAAACCGGAACACAAATCACGTAGTTTTCTCCCGCGGCACATACGGCAGGTTGAATTTCAAAACTTTTTTTCTTTTTATCGGAAATCATGCCGTACCTCCGGAAGCGTACAAACACTTTTTCCCGAACATGGGCATATAATAATTCATGACCCGTTTCGGAGGTGAGAGCCGTGTTTGAAATAATATTTGAAAAACTGTTTGCGTTTGCGCTGCATCTGGAAGAAAAGATGTCGTTTCCCGAACCGCTCAGCGCCGCGGAAGAACGGATGTATCTCGAACGGATGCTCAGCGGGGATAAGCGCGCAAAAGACGTGCTGATCGAGCGGAACCTGCGGCTTGTGGCGCACGTGGTAAAGAAATACTATTCAGCAAATGAAGACAGCGACGACCTTCTGTCGGTCGGAACCATAGGACTGATCAAAGGTGTGCAGTCGTTCGATCCGTCGAAAGGCGTGCGTCTTGCCACTTATGCGGCGCGGTGTATCGATAACGAGATTCTTATGTATTTCAGAAACAAAAAGAAAACGATGCTTGATATATCGTTTGAGGAGCCGATCGAGCACGATTGCGACGGCAACCCCCTTACGCTTATGGATATCGTTGCACAGGAAGATACGGTATTGGACGAGATCTGCAAGAAGAAATATCTCGGAAAACTGTACGACTATATAGAATCTATGACCGACAGCCGCGAAAAGCAGATCCTGATCCTTCGTTACGGCCTTGACGGCAACGAACCGATGACGCAGAACGAAGTGGCGCGGATGCTCGGAATCTCCCGGTCATACGTAAGCAGGATCGAAACAAAAATAATAAAAAAAATCAGGAAATACTTTGAAATTAATTAAAAGTATTTTAACATATCGAATATTTCGAGGCAAGCGTTTTTTTAAATAAATTGACAAAAGCAAATAAAAATATTATTATTAAATAAAAGGAGCGGATGTTAATGAACGGATTCTGGGACGCGTTTTTCTATTCAGACTGCGGTGCTTCCGATAAAAAACAAACGATACAGAAAAACGGCGTAAGGCTTTCGGTGCTTACGCCTTATCTTCTGCGCGTTGAAACACAGTTCGGCAGCGTTTTTTGCGATGAACCCACACAGTGTGTGAAATGCCGCAATTTCGATACGCCTGCATATTCCGTGGAGAAAATTGAAGAAAATCTCCATGCTGTAAAAACGCAAACGTGCACGTTCTGCTTTGATTTCAAAGCAAAAAAACTGAAATATGTTTTGCTTGACGACGGCAGAAAAGTTTCGGATTTTCAGGCAGGCAACCTGAAAGGTACCTGCCGTACGCTGGACGGAACGAGCGGAAAAACAAAGCTTTCCGAGGGCATTCTCTCAAGAAACGGCGTTGCGCTTCTCGACGACAGTTCTACGCTTATCGTGCAAAACGACGGTACGATAAAGCCCCGGAAATGCAAGCAGACCGATCAGTATTATTTCGCATACGGATATCATTATGAAGAAGCACTGCGGGATTATTATCAACTGACCGGCTTTCCTCCCCTGATCCCCCGGTTTGCGCTCGGCAACTGGTGGAGCCGTTATAAAGCGTATACCCAGGACGAATACATTGCCCTGATGGAAAAGTTCCGGGAAAAAAATATTCCCTTTACCGTCGCCACGGTTGACATGGATTGGCACTGGGTGAAAGTGGTTGAAAAGTTCGGTAAAGAATCGCTGAACAAAAAGGGAAAAAACGGCGTTCTTGATATCTTTTATAATATCATGAGCCCCGGTTGGACCGGTTATTCGTGGAATACCGATCTTTTCCCGGATCACGTTGCTTTCCTGAAATGGCTTCGGGACCACGGCTATAAGGTCACCCTAAACCTCCATCCGGCTTCCGGATGTATGTTCTATGAAGACGCATACGCCGATTTCTGCGATTTTATGGGGATCGATAAAACCACGAAAGCGCAGATCCGGTTTGATATTACCGATAAGAAATTCGTTGAAGGATATTTCCGTTTCCTGCACCATCCGCAGGAAGAAAACGGCGTTGATTTCTGGTGGATCGATTGGCAGCAGGGCACAAAAACGCGCATTCCCGGCCTCGATCCCTTATGGGCGCTCAATCATTATCATTATCTTGATAACGGCCGCGGCAACAAACGGCCGATGATCCTATCCCGCTTTGCAGGCGCGGGGTCACATCGTTATCCGCTGGGGTTCTCGGGTGATACCGCGCAAACCTGGTCCGCTCTGCAGTTTCAGCCGTATTTTACCGCAACGGCGTCCAATATCGGATATACCTGGTGGAGCCACGATATCGGCGGCCATCATTTCGGCGATAGGGACGACGAGCTTTATCTCCGTTGGGTGCAGTTCGGCGTGTTCAGCCCGATTATGCGGTTGCATTCCACCTCAAACGAATTTATGGGAAAAGAGCCGTGGAAGTACCGTGCGAGCGTGGAACATTTTGCAACGAGAGCCCTTCGCTTCAGGCACCGGCTGATCCCCTATCTCTATACATGCAACCGCGATACGGCGCAGAACGGCGTTCCGATGATCCGTCCGATGTATTACGCGCATCCTCAGGACGAGCGTGCTTATCAGGCCGGGAATCAGTATTATTTCGGCAAAGAACTGATCGTATGCCCGGTTACGGATAAGATCGACAACCAAACCGGTCTCGCGCCGGTAAATGTGTTTTTACCGGCCGGAAGATATACGGATATTTTTACCGGACGGATTTACAGTGGAGACCGTGAAGTCGTTATGTATCGCGATCAGGCCTCCATTCCCGTGCTGGCAAAGGAAGGCGCGATCATCCCTCTGAGCGTCAACGATACCGAAAACGATTCTTCCAATCCGGAAGCACTTGAACTTTGGATATACAGAGGGAATTCAACGTATACGCTTTACGAAGACGACGGTATTTCAAAAGCGTATCTTAACGGCGCCTTCTGCGAAACGGAATATGCCGTAAAGGAAACCGGGGACGTCATACGATTTGATATCGCTCCGGCGAAGGGGGATCTTTCCGTTATCCCCGAAAAACGCGATTATACGCTGGTATTCAAAGACGTTGCGGACGCTGAAAGCGCCACGGCGGTGGTGGAGAACCAAACGGCAGAATATATAATAATAAAAGACGCAGGCCATATTGCCATACGTCTTTCGGGCGTTTCATCAGGTGTCGGTGCTTCCGTGGAACTGCGCGGTGTGCGCCATTTGAAAAATGAGGCGGTGCGGGAGATCAAGATCAGCCTGATTTCAAAACTGCAGGGGTCAAACAACGCCAAAAACAGATTCAACCGTGTGCTTGAGGATGCAAATTCCACCGCGTATCCGGCGCTCAAAGGGCCGCTTGCGGAGATCGAAGCGCTTTATTATGAAACGTAAGGTTTTGATGTATATTCGCAGTTATTGTTCATCGGCTGCGCGCGGCAGATATCGTAAAGTTTACCGCTGAGATAATCGAGCGTGCGCTCTTTGCAAAGAGGCGCTTCGGAAAGATTCATAACCAGAGGGAAAGCCGAATCCGTTCGGCTTTCTTTTATTATTTCTCTTCCCTTACCGTTCATGCCGAGAACACGGATATAAGGCGTTTGTTCCGAAAGAAGATCTTTCGTAATGCCGACCGCGGCCGAAAGCAGAATGCGCCGGATCCGTGCGTGAGGATATCTTTTTGTTTTGATGCGGTCATACAGGGTGAAAAGATCGGAGGTCTCTTTGATGCATTCAAATATGCGGTTTTCAAGGCCCTGATTCACGCCTTCAACCGCGCGGAAATCCGCAGCGGTCATATATTGCAGCCGCGCCATAACAGCCGCGGAAACCTTATTCCTGTCAATCGGGATACTGCCGGCCTCCGTTTCGGCTGCAAGCACGTTATATACCGTTTGCGGGATATAATCGCGCATTGATTCAACGTTTCCGCCGGCAGAATATAGATCACGCAGGTGTTTTGCGCTGCAGTAACAGCCGAAGGTGTTTTTTACGTCGTGGGAAACGTTTCTCTGTAAACAAAAGAAATCCATATCCGCTTTCACTTCACGCAACGCGTTCAGGTATTCAACGGCAAGGATACTGTTCGGGTCCGTCATGATCCGCGCTGTTTCCGGTTGGATTTTTTCTATGGTTTTTTGCAGTGCAGAAGCATACGTTATACCGGATTTGAGCGATAATTCCTTCGCTTCGGAGAGCACGCCGTTATCTGCGCAAAGATCCGCCAGACGGAGAATGTCTTCCCCGGCTGCGGAAGCGCCGCAGGATAGAGTGCCGCTGATCCCCAAACTTGCGATAATCCTTGCGGCCCCCAACGCAAAAAAATTCGCACCGGAAAGAACGTATTTCTCCGGCAGTTCAATTACGAGATCAGCGCCGTTTTCTATGGCAAACCGGGCACGGGTGATTTTATCGCAGAATGCGAATTCGCCGCGCTGTACGAAATTGCCGCTCATGATGCACACGATCGATTCGGCGCCTGCTTTTTTCGTTTCTTTGATATGCAGTTTGTGCCCGTTGTGGAACGGATTGTATTCGCATATGATAAATGCTGTTCTTCTCATTGGCAGCCACCTGAAAAATAATACTTGAAAAAATGATTTTCAATGTATATAATATACAAGATAATTTAATTATTCAAGTCAAAAATCAATCGGAGGAATGAAATTAATGAAGGTTCTTGTAATCAACTGCGGCAGTTCTTCGCTGAAGTATCAGCTGATCAATATGGAAACGGAACAACTGATGGCTAAGGGTATATGTGAACAGATCTCTTATGACAATTGTACGTTTACCCACACCGTGACCGATGCGCCTGAAAAATCCTGCAAGAAGGTGCCTATGCTTATGGCGGATCACAGTGCTGCCATCAAGATCGTGCTGGATGCACTTACGAGCAAAACGCAGGGCGTAATCGATTCCATGAACGAGATCCAGGCGGTTGGTCATCGCGTTCTGCACGGTGGTGAAAAATTCAACGGGTCCGTGCTTGTGAATGAAAAAGTGAAAGAAGCCATCCGTGAGTGCTTCGATCTCGGCCCGCTTCATAACCCCGCCAATCTGATGGGCATTGAAGCCTGTGAGAAAATTATGCCCGGTGTGCCGCAGGTTGCCGTTTTTGATACCGGATTCCATGCAACCATGCCCGATTACGCATATATGTACGCGCTTCCTTACGAGTATTACGAAAAATATTCCATCAGAAGATACGGCTTCCACGGCACTTCTCACAGATTTGTGAGCAAGCGCTGCATCAAACTGCTCGGCAGAGAAGCCGAAGGCACGAAGATCGTTACCTGCCATCTCGGAAACGGCTCTTCCATTTCCGCGGTGAAAGACGGAAAATGCTTTGATACCACGATGGGCGTTACCCCGCTTGAGGGTATTCTGATGGGAACGCGCTGCGGTTCGATCGACCCTGCGATCGTTCCGATCATCATGAAAAAAGAGGGACTTACCCCCGATGAGATCGATACGGTTATGAATAAAAAATCCGGTATGCTCGGCCTTTCCGGCACGGCGGATAACCGTGAAATTGAATCCCGTGCGAAGCAGGGCGATCCGCGCGCAATGCTCGTGGAATCCATGTTCTGCCACCAACTTACGAAATACATCGGTGGGTTTGCCGCTGCCATGGGCGGCCTTGACGCTGTGGTGTTTACCGGCGGTATCGGCGAAAACAACCCCCAGTACCGTACGCGCGTTGCCGCGAATCTCCGTTTCCTCGGCACCGATATCGATGAAACCGCAAACGCAAAACGCGGCGAGGAACTCGAGATCTCGGTGCCCGGTTCCAAAGTGCGTATGTTCGTAATCCCCACGAACGAAGAACTGATGATTGCGCAGGATACCAAAGAGATCTGCGAAAAACTCTGAATTCCGTTGGAATTCGGATAATAACACCGGCGCTCACACTGAAAAAGTGTGAGCGCTTTTTTGAATAATACAAAAAATAAAAACCCATCGCTGTTGCGACAGGCCTTTATTGGTGGAGCATAGCGGGATCGAACCGCTGACCTCTACACTGCCAGTGTAGCGCTCTCCCAGCTGAGCTAATACCCCTTGAACGAATGCTATTATATATGATAAGAATTCATTTGTCAAGAGTAATTTTACGAATTGTTCAATATTTTTAAGAGGCTTTCCTTCCATACTGAAAGCAGTTTATCAAACGGAATGGAAGCGTTTGCGGGCGAGGTGGAAGGCAGATAAAAAGGCTCGATCCCTGTTTTCGGATAAATCAGTTTCCGGTAGTATTTTTCAGCGGTTTTACCGTTTACAAAAACAGCCTCAATGGGAGCGGCACTCAGAATTTCTGTGAGATTGTTCGGTTTCACGTTTTTCATCGAAAGATCGGAACTGCCGCTGATATCACATTGGGCGGCAACGTCCCAAAGCGCAATATGCCGCTCGATGAGCAGGGCTTTTTTCTTCGTAACGGTTTTCGGCGGTTCAACGCCGAAAACACCCGCGAGAACACGCCAGAAACGATTTTGCGGGTGGGCGTAGAAAAATGCGGCTTCTCTTGATTTTACAGACGGAAAACTGCCGAGGATCAACACACGGCAGTTTTTATCGTATACGGGAGGAATGGTATGAACCGGCATTCAATTCACCTGAATTTTCGAAAGTTCAAAAAAAGAGCGGTATTCAGAGAAAACGAAACGCAGCGCTTTACATTTTGTGGGTTTCAGTGCGCAAATCCGCTTATAGCCCACGGAGGTCCCTTTATAAAGCAATTTCCATTTGTTCTGTTCGTTCAGATAATAAACGGTAAATTCTTCGATATGCTGTCCGTTTGCGATATTTTCGCAAAGAACGATCTTGTCAAAGGGTTCCGGTTTTTTAAATTCAATTGTGATCTCCGGCCGTTTATCGTTTGCATCGGGCCGCCAAAACGATTGCATATCTGTATTTATGATGTTTTTCGGCGCGGCGCACGGCGCGGCGCTTGATGCCGTGATTTTCGCAGAGTCATCCACGATATCTCCGGAAAACATAACGCCGATATCTTTGCCGAACGCCGTAAGGATCTGCGCGTCAACGTCGTCGATCACGCCGCGTTTGTTCGGCGAAAGGCCGAGCATAAGGCAGGAATTATTGCCGACGGTATTGTAATACAGTTTCAGAAGTTTATCCTTGGTTTTCGTAGCATATTTGTCTTCTTCATCGAAAAACCAGTGTTTCCGCATCGGCAGGCTCACTTCACACGGATACCAGATGAATTTTTCCGCTTTTCTGATCGCTTTTCTACTGCCGATATCCAGATCCCAGGAGCCGTCGTTTTTTTTGAAGGGAGAAGGCTCGCTCGTGCCGTCTTCGTAAATGCCGTAATGTGCGGGAACAGGGCTCCACTCCTGCGCGCGGGTAACACCGTTTTCGTTTCCGCTCCAACGCACGTCCGGCCCCATGAAAGAAATCACTGCGTTCGGCGCAAGTTCCCGGATCAGTTTATAATATCTGCCGAGATCAAAATGCTGCGTACGGTTTTCGCTGCTGCCGATGATTCCGTCGAGCCAGACGCAGAATACGTCGCCGTATTTTGAGAGCAGTTCCGTAAGCAATCCGCAGAAAAAATCGTCGTAAGGCTTCCCTGTTCCGTACGTTTTTTCATGCATATCCCAAAGAGAGAGATAAACGCCGAATTTCAGGCCGTATTTACGGCAGGAATCGGCCGTCATCTTAACAAGGTCTCCCTGCCCTTCCATCCAGTTGGAAGCGGATACGGAATAATCTGAATGCTTTGTGGGCCAAAGGCAGAAACCGTCGTAATGACGGCACGTAAGCACAAGACCTTTCATGCCCGCTTTCCGCGCCAATTCGCACCAACTGTCCGTTTGCATATCCTCAGGCCAAAAAACGGCGGGAGAAGTATACCCGCCGCCGAATTTTCCGAATGTGAACACCGGAAGACCGTAACTGATAAGACCGTAAAATTCCGTCTTCTGCCAGGCGATCTGCCGGGCAGAAGGTTTTGCGGAATTTGCGTTTAAATAAGCCCTATCCATATGCTGTTCCCGGTCAGTCGTTGTTTGTGGCAACGATATCCGCACCGGTACCGAGGATATCGCGAATGATGACCTGCCCGATCTGCACGGGGGCGTCAACACTTGCCGCATTTATCGCTTTCATGCATTCGAACATCATTTTTTTCGGGACGGGCGCGTTGGATTTTACGGGAACAACGGGATGTATACCCCCGTTGACCTTCACCGTGGTGGCAAGGGAGCGCGTGGGGTTAACGATTTCGGTGCGCGCGTAAGCGTCGCCGCGTTTGCAGGTGTTTCCGGTAACGGACTGAACGCCGGAATCGTCATATTCAACGGTAATGGAGCATCCTAAAGGGCATGCTACGCAGGTAAGTTCTCTTTTCATCGATTATTCCTCCACTCTTACCGTGATCGTACTGTTTTCGGTCATTCCCGCAAGCACGTTTGCAGGAACCACAACGTTCTCCATCTCACCGGGCGCGAGTTTGACTTTCTTTTTAGAAGAGATCACCGTGCCGTCGCATTCAAGAACGACTTTCGCGTTTTTGAAGATCCTGCCGACGCGGAAATAGAGTTTAACGTCGTTTGTGTTTTTGATATTAACTCTCTGGGGAACGATATAACGAACGCCGTTGCCGGTTTGCGTGTTGACGTACACGGGCTCAACGCGGTCTTTGTTCAGGATATATTCTGCCGCGCCCTGCCCCGCGAGTTGAGATTCAAGCGTAACATAGTCTACCAGATCGTGAACGTGCAATACGTTTCCGCAGGCAAATACGCCTTTATGGTCGGTCTGGCGCATTTCATCCACAACGGCGCCGCTCGTAACGCGGTCGATCGCGATCCCTACGTTTTTCGTGAGTTCATTTTCGGGGATCAGGCCGACCGATAGCATAAGCGTATCGCATTCGATGTATTCTTCCGTGCCTTTGATCGGGCAAAGTTTTTCGTCAACCTTTGCGATCGTAACGCCTTCAAGCCGGTTTTTGCCGTGCGTTTCGATCACTGTTGTGGAAAGGCGAAGCGGAATGCCGAAATCGTCAAGACACTGAACGATATTTCTCGTCAGGCCGCCGGAATACGGCATGATCTCGCAAACCACTTTTACCTCAGCGCCTTCAAGCGTCATTCTGCGGGCCATGATCAAGCCGATATCGCCCGAGCCGAGGATCACCACTTTTTTACCGGGCATATAGCCGTCGATATTCACGTATTTCTGCGCTGTGCCCGCCGTCATAATACCGGACGCCCTTGTGCCAGCCATTTCAAGCGCGCCGCGGGGGCGCTCACGGCACCCCATAGCGAGAACGATGGCTTTTGCCTGGATTTTAAGAAGTCCGTCTTTTTTGTTTACGGCTGTAACGAGGTTTTCTTCGCTGATATCCAAAACCATGGTATCGCATTTTACGGCGATATCCGTTTCGTTAACGAGTTTAATGAATCGGTCGGCATATTCGGGGCCGGAAAGTTCTTCACCGAAATAATGAAGACCGAAACCCGTGTGAATGCACTGTTCGAGAATACCGCCGAGCGTTTCCGCCCTCTCGAGAATAATAATGCTCTCAACGCCGCATTCTTTTGCTTTCAGAGCCGCAGCCATACCGGCAGGACCGCCGCCAACAACAACAAGATCGTAATTCATCATGGTGCTATCCTCCGTTTATTTCGTTTTCTCAAACAGAATATTCGAGCCGTGGCCGAATTTCGTGATATCGTTTACCGCAACGCCGAGTTCGCGTGCGAGCAATTCAACAACTTTTGATCCGCAGAATCCACCCTGGCAGCGGCCCATACCCGCGCGGGTACGTCTTTTTACGCCGTCTACGTCCCTTGCGCCTGCCGGAGCACGGATCGCATCGATGATTTCACCTTCGGTAATGGTTTCGCAGCGGCATACGATCCTGCCGTAAGCCGGATTTTTGCGTATCGCTTCGGCCTTTTCTTCGTCGGTTGCGTGGCGGAATCTGAAAACGTCTTCTCTGTAGGGCGAGAACGATTCGTTGGCAGCAACGTTGGGAATATCAACGGAAATAAGGTAAGCAAGATATTTCGCGATCGCGGGCGCAGAAGAAAGCCCGGGAGATTCAATTCCGGCGGCGTTGATGAAATGCGGATTCACGTCGCTCGGCCCGATGATGAAATCGTTGTTGTCGGCATGTGCACGAAGGCCGGCAAACGATGTGATTGCGCTGCGTGCGGAAACAAGTTTGCAGCTCTTTGCGGCAAGCACTTTTACGTTGTTGAGTCCGCTGAGGGTTGTGGCTGTGTTGTCACGGTCGGAGGATTCGGTTGCCGTGGGGCCGATGAGCAGGTTCCCGTCTACTGTGGGGCTTACAAGAACGCCTTTGCCGAGTTCCGTGGGGCACTGGAAAATCGTGTGAGAAACAAGATTCCCCACCGCTTTATCAAGGATGAAGTATTCTCCGGCACGTGCGGTAATGGTAAAACTTCGGTCGCCGATCATATTGGCGATCTGATCGGAATGTGTGCCGGCCGCGTTAATTACGTATTTGGTTTTGATTTCACCCTGCGTTGTGCCGAGAGAGAAAATGTCGTCGGCATAATCAATGGATGTTACTGCGCAGTTGCGGATGAATTCCACGCCGTTCGTTACGGCGTTTTCGGCAGCCGCAATGGTGAGTTCATACGGGCAAACGATACCGGCGGATTTTGCGAGAAGCGCGCCGCACGCTTCCTCCGCGATGTTCGGTTCAAGCGCAAAGAGTTCCTCTCTGGAAAGGATCTCCATGCCGGGCACGTCGTTTTTAATTCCGCGTTCATATAATTCTCGGAGCGTATCAAGTTCTGCTTCGGAAAAAGCGACAACAAGAGAGCCGTTGTTTATAAAAGGAACGTTCAGTTCTTTGCAATACTGCGGCATCATCGCCGTGCCCTTTAAGTTGAATTTTGCTTTCAGCGTTCCGGGAAGGGCGTCAAATCCCGCGTGAACGATGCCGCTGTTTGCTTTGGTCGCGCCCATGGCAACGTCGTTTTCAGCCTCAAGAAGAACGGTGCGGAGCTTGAATCTTGAGAGTTCACGCGCCGTTAACGCGCCGATCACGCCGGCGCCGATAATTGCAATGTCGTAAATCATGGTATTTTCACATCTCCTGTTTATCGAAAATATAACGCACCCATTATTATACATTTTTATGTTTAATAAATCAATTATTATTTAAATAAAATATAAATGGATTTATTTGTGCGATTTTAACGAAAAAAATGATCCGCCTTGCGGCGGATCGATTTTTTAAATGCTTATTCTACGGTCGTATCTTCTTCAGCGGCACCGGTCGTATCTTCGGTGACTTCATCGCCGCCTGCAGCATTGGTAAAATACTCGAGGATTGCCTGCAGAATCATGATCTTCGCGATCGGTTTGAAGACTTTGAGCATCATTTTGATAATCCAACCCATAAGAGAACCTCCTGAATTTATTATATTTACAATTCATTTATACCACTGTACGGTTAAAAAATCAATAGCAAATAAGAAAAAATTTGGCAACGGACGATTATTCTGCAATCGTTTCCGGTTCGCCGAATTGCGTGCCGTGCGTATCAACGCGGACGTAGTCCATGCGCTGATCGACAAGCGGTTTATCGCTTGCGTCGGTTGCGGTTTTTGAGATCGCGTAAACCGCGTCCATACCGTCGATCACTTTGCCGAACGCGGCGTAATCGCCGTCGAGCCCGGGCTGGTCGGAAACGCAGATAAAGAACTGCGATCCCGCGGTGTTGTACGCGAGCGAAGGATAATAACGATTGCCCTGCCGCGCCATGGATACCACGCCTGGCGTATGCGCGAGATCGTTCTGATGGTCGTTATTGCTGAATTCACCGAAGATTTGATACCCCGGGCCGCCCGTACCGTTGCCGAGAGGATCGCCCGTCTGGATCATGAAGTTGGCGATTACCCTGTGAAATATGATACCGTCGTAAAACCCCTTGTTCGCAAGAGAGATAAAGTTTTTAACGGTATTTTCGGCAATTTCAGGGTACATCTCAAAAACGATCGTTTCTCCGCTTTCCATTACGATCACGGCGATCGGGTTTTTGTTGTCGGCATACTTTTTTATGGTTTCGTTATAGATTTCTTCATTGCTCATGTTATTATTGCCCTCTTCGTTGTTATCGGCAGGATCGTTCTTTTTGCAGGACGTTGCTGCCGTGAGTATGAGTATTACGGAAAGAATGAATACAAAAGCACGGAAAACCTTATTCTTCATCTTCGGTCACCTCCGTTAAATCGTTGAGTTCGTTTTTCATCAGTTTAACAAAGTCGTCGCCTTCGATCTTCTCATGCGTGATCAGATATTCCGCGAGCATATTCAGTTTATCGCGATGCTCTGTAAGCAGGGCTTCACAGCGGCTGTAGGCGTTCATGATGATCGATTTGACCTCTTCATCGATCTGCTTCGCGATTTCTTCGGAGTAATTGCGCACGTTACCGTAATCTCTGCCGAGGAATACCTCGTGTTCGCCGGCGCCGAATGAGATCGGACCGAGGGTATCGCTCATGCCGTATTTTGTGATCATGTTGCGGGCGAGTTCAGAGGCACGTTCAATATCGTTGGAAGCGCCGGTCGTAATATCGTTGAAAACGATTTTCTCGGCCGTTCGTCCACCGAGCAGAACGACGATAAGATCCTCCATATACTTTTTGGAGTAATTGTCTCTATCCTCGCCGGGAAGGTGAAGCGTGAATCCGGCGGCGCGTCCGCGTGGGATAATGGAAACCTGATATACCGGATCCTGCCCTTCCAGATGGTATGACGCTACGGCGTGACCGGCCTCATGATATGCGGTGATCCGCTTTTCCCTGTCGGTGATCTTATGCGATTTCTTCTCCGTACCGGCAAGAACTTTGATCGTGGCTTCCTTTATCTCGTTTTTCGTTATGGCTTTCATGCCGCGTCTCGCGGCGAGCAGGGCGGCCTCGTTGAGCAGATTCTCGAGGTCGGCGCCTGTGAAGCCGGCGGTGGATTTTGCAATCTCGGCAAGGTCAACGTCCGGCGCAAGGGATTTGTTGCGCGCGTGAACTTTCAGAATCTCTTCCCTGCCCTTGATGTCGGGGTAGCCTACCGTGACCTGGCGGTCGAAACGGCCGGGACGCAGCAGCGCGGGATCGAGAATATCCGGCCGGTTGGTTGCGGCAATCACGATCACGCCTTCGTTTTCAACGAAACCGTCCATTTCAACAAGCATCTGATTGAGCGTTTGTTCTCTTTCGTCGTGCCCGCCGCCCATACCGGCGCCTCTGTGTCTGCCTACGGCGTCGATCTCGTCAATAAAGATGATGGACGGCGCGCATTTCTTTGCCTGCGCAAACAGGTCTCTTACTCTGGCGGCGCCCACGCCAACGTACATCTCGAGGAAATCGGAGCCGGAGATGGATAAAAACGGCGCGTCCGCTTCGCCTGCAACCGCTTTTGCGAGAAGCGTTTTACCGGTACCGGGAGGGCCGACGAGAAGAATTCCCTTCGGGATCCTCGCGCCGAGCGCGCTGTATTTTTTCGGATCTTTCAGGAATTCAACGATCTCGCTGAGTTCTTCTTTTTCTTCATCGGCGCCGGCGACGTCGTCAAATGTAACTTTTTTGCCGCCCTCGTTTTTCCGTACGCGGGCTTTGCTGAAACTCATCGTACGGTTTGATTCGCTCATGATGCTTTGGTTCATATGGCGCGTCATATAGAAGAACAGGGCGATCAGTACGCCGATGCTCAGCACCGTGGGAAGCAGGCTCACGAGCCATGTGTTTGATGAACCTGCTTTATAATTGAATACGATTTTTGAATCGGGATGCGCTTCGTTATAAGACATCACGTAATCGTGGATATCCTTATAAAAAAGCATCACGTCGGGAACCGAATACTTCAGTTCCTTTTTTTCTCCGCGTTTCGTATAGGTAAGCAGCCCGTTGCTGAGATTGAGTTCATACGATGCGATCTGGTCCTGGTGATACAGTTCTACAAGATCACTGTATTTCAGTTCTTTATCTTTCGTGTTTTTTCCCATGAATACGGAGATCACGATAATCATGATAAGCGGGACAAGGATCAACGGAAGAAACTGCCCGTATTTTTTGAGTTTTTCTGTGTTCAATTGTTTTCCTCCTTAGGAGCGTAAATCTCCCGTTTAAGGATCCCTACGTATGGAAGATTTCTGTATTTTTCCGCATAGTCAAGGCCGTAGCCTACGATAAATTCGTCCGGTACTTCAAGCCCGCAGTAATCGGGATAGATATCCACTTTCCTGCAGTTTGGCTTATCAAACAATGTGCAGATCCGGATACTGTTGGGGTTTCTCGCATAGAGCAGATCCATGAGATAATTCAGCGTCATGCCGCTGTCGAGGATATCTTCAACGATCAGTACGTCGTATCCGTGGATATCTCTGTCAAGGTCTTTGAGAATCCTCACGGTACCGGAGGTCTTCGTTCCGCTGCCG
>JAEEGL015310710.1_pt1 | contig 15685 bp, 13 predicted proteins | sample 9134231 | NCBI WGS metagenome assembly JAEEGL01 (sample SAMN16246548, study PRJNA631951) | gut metagenome | biome: gut microbiome; feature: rumen; material: fiber-attached | host: Bos | place: Iran: Karaj | collected 2018-10
GAGCTCGCTGTTGATGTCGGCGTTGACCCAGTAGTCGATGCCGGTGATCTCCTTGTATATGACGTCGGCCTTCTCGCGTTTGAGGATGAAATCGGAATCGGTCTCGATCGTCGGCGTGTAGAGCGTCATGCCATAGCGCGAATAGCCCCAGTCGGAGAAGGGAACATTGGTGACAGGATCCATCTTGCCGCAGATGTTGAAGATGTTTTCGTAAGGCTTGGGTTCTTTCTCCCTGACAGTCATCGGCGTGGCGAAGGTGTAGGCAAATACCGTTTCCTGGGAAAAGAGATCGGAATCGGAAAGCCTGGCCGCAGTGATGTTGGAGATGGCGGCCGCCCTGGAGAAACCGGAGATCCAGATCTTCAGCTTTCCACTCAGATGCGTAGCCGATATGTAGCCGAAGACCCGGTCGTAGACCAGCTGCGAAGCGCTGTCAAAGCCTTCAGGATGCTTGCCTGAACCGATGGAGAAGTTGGATTCCCATTCGTCGAGATAGCCCTGCCCGCAGATGCCCACCGCGATCAGCTCATAGGCGTCGTCACCCGTTCCGATCTTTCGGTGCGCCATCATCGTGGAGACGGTATACATGCTGGGATCCTTGTTGTAGTCGTCGCTTCGCGCATCTTCAAAGCCGGCCTGTGCAAGGAAGCGTCCGAGGTTGTAGTCGGCGCTTCTGAACTCGCTCAAAGAGGCACTGGGGCGGAAGGCCGCCGTCGCAAGACCCAGCGAGAGCTTGGCGAGATTGTGATTGTAGATCCTGGCATCCTGATTGAACCACGTCGGATTGAAGGGAACATTCATGACGCGATCTTCCTTTGTCGTAGAGACATAGAAGGTGTTGATGAGGTTGATCGTCTCGTCTTCGCCTGTTTCCTGTTCGTCGGCAGAAACCGTACATGGAAAAGACAGCTGCAGGCAGAGAAGTATCAGAATGATTATTGAAAGCGTCTTTTTCATAAATGAACCTGTAATTCTATTTTAAGCGATAAATGAACGTTGCGCTCAATGTAAAATAATGATGAAGAAAGAAAAGAGGTACACGCCATGCCCACTGCTCATAACAGCGCCAGAAAGGGAGAGATCGCCAAGACCGTGCTGATGCCCGGGGACCCCTTGCGTGCAAAGTTTTTCGCTGAAAAGCTGCTGGACGACGTCCATCAGTTCAACGCCGTCAGAAACATGTTCGGTTATACCGGTTATTACAAGGGAAAAGAAGTTTCGATCATGGGAAGCGGGATGGGCATCTGTTCGATCGGCATCTATTCCCACGAACTGTTCAAGGAATACGACGTCGACAACATCATCAGAGTCGGTACCTGCGGCGTCTATGCCGACGAGAAATTCAATCTGCTCGACACGATACTGGTGACGGAGGCTTTCTCCTTTTCCACATTCGCCCTTGAACAGAGCGGCTATGACAAACCCGTCACTTACGCCGACGAGGAGCTTCTGGACAAGCTTCGCAAGAGTGCAGCAAAGACGGGCGTCACGATGCCGGAAGCCAGGACCCATTCCAGTGACGTTCTCTATTATGAAAAAGAAAAAAGAGCCGTTCTGGCGGACCGCATGAAGAATCAATACGGCTGCGATATCGTCGAGTGCGAGAGCTTTGCGCTGTTTCACAACGCAAAGATGACGGGCAAGAAGGCTGCCGGCCTCATGCAGGTGGTGGACCTGATCAGAAGGGATGAACATGCAAGTTCTCAGGAAAGAGAACAGGCCGGTCAGCAGATGTTCGAGATCGCTCTGGGCACCCTCTTCGTTTAGAAACAAAAGAGATACACGCTTAATATATAATAGTGTTGAATGAAAGATATGATGATCCGAAGCCGGAAAATCTTTATAATCTGCCTGTGCGCAGCACTGGCTTTATTTGTCGTGGGCGCAATACATCTGTCGGCTGACGAAGAGATCACCTTTGAAACGGATGGCAAGCACAACAGCGAAGTTCTGGTCGATCCGATCGGACAGGAAGAGGGATATTCGGCGATCCTTTACAACAATACCAACGGCCTGCCGACATCGGAGGCCAACGACATCGTGCAGACGGGCGAGGGTTTCATCTGGATCGGCAGCTACGGCGGCCTGATCCGCTATGATGGCAGCCGCTTTGAGCGTATCGATTTTGTCAGTGGCGTGAAGTGTCTCCATGTCGACAGTCACAACAGGCTCTGGGTCGGTACCACCGATGCCGGCGTCATCCTCATCGACAACGAAACATTCAATCAGTGGGACCTGCTCAATGGATTAAAATCTGTCTCGATCCGCTCGATCATCGAAGGCAGAGACGGAACGATCTACGTTGCCACGACCGAAGGCCTGCTGATGATCGACGAAGAGATGGAAGCGAGCTATCTGGAAGACGAGCGCGTGATCAACGCCTTCCTGCACGAACTCAGGATCGCTGCGGATGGAACGATCTATGCCGTCAGCAACCCCGGCGACGTCATCGCCATCAAAGACGGCAAGGTCACGGCGTTTTATCCTTTCTCCGGCAGCTCGTTCAAGGGTATCAACTGCATCATTCCGGACCCGAAAGATCCGGATCTTGTCTACGTAGAGACACAGGACGGCACCGTCTATCACGACAGCCTGGAAAGCGGTTTTGAAGACAGCGAACCGATCGACATCTCGCCGCTTTATCAGGTGCAGTCTTTCGAATATCTCGATGACAGCCTCTGGATCTGTACACGCAACGGCATCGGCGTACTCAACGCCGAGGGTTTCCACGTCCTAAAGAACCTCCCGATGAACAGCTCCATCGGTCATGTGATGACCGACTATGAGGGCAACCTCTGGTTCACTTCAACAAGAGAAGGCGTCATGAAGATCGTCAAGAACCGCTTCTACGATCTGTTTGAACGTTACGATCTGGACAAGCGGGTCGTCAACTCGACCTGCATGTACGAAGATCAGCTTTTTGTCGCGACCGACACCGGCCTGCTGGTATTGGACAAGGAAGGGCTGGTGGACAATGTCCCCCTCAACGAACCGGCTGAGCTCTATGAAGGCGGAGAGACCGACAACCTGCTGACACTTCTAGACAGCTGCCGCATCCGTTCGCTGATCCGCGACAGCAGGGACCGGCTGTGGATCTCCACCTGGCGCCAGTACGGACTCCTGCGCTATGACCATGGCGAACTGAAGTCCTTCACGGAAGAAGACGGAATGGTCTCCAACTCGATCCGCACGGTCTATGAGTGCGATGACGGAAGCTATCTCGTCGCCAGCAACGGCGGCGTCACCGTGATCAGAAACGATAAGGTCATACTGCGCTACAACGAGCTGGATGGCATCGTCAACACCGACATTCTTTCTGTGGCGGAAGGCGAGAACGGAGACATCCTCATCGGCACCGACGGCGCCGGCATCTATATCGTTTCGGACGAAGAGATGCATCACATCGATCACGTAAGTGGACTTTCCTCCGACTCCGTGATGCGCATCAAAAAGGATAAGGAGAGAGGCGTCTACTGGCTCGTCACCGGCAACTCTCTCAGCTTCCTCGACAAAAACTACGAACTGCAGAAAGTCGACCTCTTCCCCTATTCCAATAACTTTGACCTCTACACCAACAGCAAGGGCCAGCTCTGGGTCCTTTCCAGCAACGGCGTCTACATCGCCAAGGCGGATGAGGTCATCAGAAACAAAGAGATCAGCACCATGCATTATTCGATATCCAACGGCCTGCCCTGCATCGCAACAGCCAACTCCTACAGCGAGCTGACGGATGATGGCAATCTTTACATCGCCGGAACGACAGGCGTTGCCAAGGTCAATATCGAGGAGCCCTTTGAAGCGGTCGGTGAGCTGAAGTACGCGATCCCCTATGTCGATGCGGACAACTACAGGCTCTATCCGGATGACACGGGAGCCTTCACGATCCCCGCCGATACGAAGAAGCTGACGATCTACGGCTACGTGTTCACCTATTCACTGGTGGAACCGCTCGTCACCTACCGCCTGGATGGCTTTGACGAGTACAGTACGACCGGCAGCGTCAGCGAAGTGTTCCCGGTCTATTACACGAATCTGTCCGGCGGCGAATATCACTTCATCGTGGAGCTGAGCCATTCGATGACGGACGACATGGTCGGAACGGTCATTCCGATCGTCAAGCTCAAGTCACTGACCGAACAGACGTGGTTTTATGTCTATTCCGGACTCTCGGCACTCCTGGTGGCATACGCATTCATGATGCTGTACATTGACAAGAGAGAGCAGAAGCTGGAAATAAAACACAGGGAGCAGAGCGAAAAGGAACGCATGAGGCACGAACTCGCCATGGGCAAGAGCATTCAGAACAGCATGCTTCCGCACGTCTTCCCGCCCTTCCCCGAGCGCAGCGAATTCGATCTCTATGCCAGCATGGATGCGGCAAGAGAGGTCGGCGGCGACTTCTATGACTACTTCTTCATCGACGACGATCACCTTTGCGTGCTGATGGCAGACGTCTCCGGCAAGGGCATTCCGGGTGCGCTGTTCATGATGATCTCCAAGGCTATCCTGCAGAATACGGCAAAGCTGGAAAAGACCCCCGCCAAGATCCTGGCAAAAGCCAACGAAGCGATCTGTGCCAACAACCAGGCGCAGATGTTTGTGACGGTCTGGATCGGCATCCTGGAAATATCGACCGGAAAGATGAAGGCCGGCAACGCCGGACACGAATACCCCATCATCAAAAAGCCTGATGGAAACTTCGAGATCCTCAAGGACGATCACGATTTTGTCCTGGGCGGCATGGACAAGATTGCCTACCACGAGTACGACATCGAGCTGGCCCCGGGAAGCAAGATCTTCCTGTATACGGATGGCATTCCGGAAGCGACCGATGCCAACAACAGAATGTTCGGCATGGACCGTCTGGTGGATACGCTCAACGAGATGCCGGACGCCAGTCCGAAAGAGCTTCTCAAAAACGTCCGGGCAGCGGTCGACCGCTTCGTCAACGCCGCCGAGCAGTTTGACGATCTGACGATGCTGTGCATGGAATATAAGGGAAAACAGTAAAAAAAGAAAAACCCGCCGGGACAGGCGGGTTTTTTAATTGTTCGAAGCTTTCTTTTTTGTATAGAGCCAGTAGATCGGTATGCACAGCAGCAGCATCACCGCATAGACGTCAAAGAGGAAGCCGTAGCCGTGCGAGGAGATGACGAAGGCGCCGATCGCCGGGCCCAGAACGTTGCCCAGATCCATGCCGATGTAGCAGGTACTGGAGGCGACGCCGCTTCTTTCAAGTCCGAGCTGACGCACCGAGTCAACCTGGATGGCTGAACTTCCGCTGCCCTGCCCGATCGCCTTGAGCACGCCGGCAATTAGAACCAGCGGCAGCGCATAGGCTCTGGCAAAGCACAGCGCGAAAACGGCGTTGATGAAAAAAGCCGGATACAGAGTATAGGCGACGCCTTTTCTGTCGAGCCATTTGCCGGTGAAGGGCTTGGTAACGACGGTCGCGATCGAGCTGACCGTATAGAAAAGAGAAATACCTGCAATGCCACGGCTGTTGCCGAAGTCCTTCAGGTAGTAGAGCAGAATGCCGTTGCCGACCGACAGGATACAGATGAGAAAGACATACATGAGTAACTGCGGCGCAAAGAAGTCTTCAAAGCGGAAGACGAACTTCTCTTTCTTGCCGCCGTTTTGAGGACGGTAAGGAATCAGATAGGTGCCGATCGCACAAAGCAGGTTGAGGACACTCGCCCAGACGAAGATCTGTTCCATGCCGAAACGGGCGTCGACGAAGTCACCCAGCTGGGGGCCGATCATCGTCGAGACGACTGTGCCGATGCCGATGTAACTGAGCCCCTCACCAAGTCTGTCAAGCGGCAGGAAGTCGGCGCCGAAAGCCATGGCGACCGTTCCGCTCAAGGAAAAGGCGATGCCGTTGAGTATCCTGACGAAGACAATCATCGCAACCGAGTCGGCCTTCGTGTATAGAAGCAGACAGAAGATTGAAAGCACATAGGAGATGATCATCAGAATCTTTTTGTTGAAACGATCGCTCGCCGCACCCGAGAAGGGCCTGCCCAGAAGCGCCACAAAACTCATCAGAGAGGAGATGATGCCCGTGATCTCCATCGGGGCACCCCGGGAAACCAGAAAAGACGGCAGGATCGGATTGACCATATAGGAAGCGGAACCGCTGATGACGCTCATGATCAGGACCATGAGAAACGGGACAGTAAAGATGGTGTTCTTCTTCATAGACATATTCTTGACAATGATATTGTAGCTATCGTAAGGAAAAATGCATTTAAAATATGTACGCGCCTCTTTCAAAAACGGACAATGTAATCCTGTTTTCTGATGTTTTGCGTATTATACAATAAAGATAGGATTCAACTGAACAAAGAATGGAAGACAGAATGACTTTAATAGAGAAGATCGAATTCGCTATCTGCTCGCTGGTTGTATATTTGGTGCCGCTGTATCTGGGTTTCGTCTTCTTCAAGATCAAAGACATGGGCGGGGTCCCAAGCTGGGTGCTCATAGGGCTCGGCGTACTGTTTGCGGCGTCCCTGGGACAGGCCGTCTTTTTTCTTCTGTTCGGTCTGAAAGAGGCCCATAAAAAGAGCTTCTCAAGAAAGGGAAGAAACAGATGAACGCCTTCGCCTTTCTGATTGCCGCCGCCGGCTTCATCGTCATGTCCGCCTTCGTCTTTTTCTCCTATCCCCGCGCCTGGCGGAAAAACCGGGTGTTCACTTTTCTGCTGGGTCTCTGGCATCTGACGGGGGTCAGCTGCCTGATCGCCGTCTTTACGGTCTATATGCGGATCCGTCACGAGGGTCTTCGCCATGAGATCTCGCGCGTTGCCACGATATATTATATTGGGCTGATGCTGCTGGCACTGATGTTTCTGATCCGTCTGGTGTCCAGCACGATGTATCGTTTCATCGCCAGACAGACGGGCGTGGAGATCCCCCTGGTACCGCGATACTGGGTTTCTGACAAGAAGGTTCATGCGCTCATTTTCACAGCAATCGCCTATACTGTCTCTCTGGTCGGCTACTTCAACATCGATGTCCTGTATCGCACGGACTACGAAGTGCACATCGCGAAAGCTTCTTCGATGAATCAACTGGACATCTGCCTGATCGCCGACATTCATGCCGGCTCGGGTACCTGGGAGAGCTCCTACGACGACCTCTCTGAAAGGATCAAAGAGATATCACCCGATGTACTTCTCATCGCCGGAGACGTCTTTGATGAGACGAGCTCCGAGAAGGACATCGAATACGTCCTGCGTTCTCTTGAGAAAGCGGGCATCCCGGAATACGGTTCCTACTTCATCTACGGCAACCATGACAATCCGATCGAAAGAGAATTGGCACAAAAACTGAAGGAAGTCGGCGTCGTCATCCTGGAAGACGAGATGATCACGATCGGCGAAGACATCCAGCTGCTTGGCTTATTGGATTTCAAACAGAGAAGAGCCAACAGCGCAAAGGTGATTGAAAGTCTGCATCCCGATCTGAATAAGCCTCTGCTTCTGCTGACGCATCGGCCGCTGGGTTTTCAGAAGATCGCCGACACCGGTGTCGATCTGGTGATGGCGGGACACACGCACGGCTTCAATATCCCGCAGTTTCTGGGGACGCCGATGTTCAGCGACATGTTCTATGGAAAAAAGGAATATGGAAAAATGACGGCGATCGTCACTTCCGGCGTTTCAGCCTGGGGTTTCCACTATAAGTGGCCGGCGACCAGCGAGGTGGTCCACATCCGCCTGACTTTCGGAAAATGAACTTAAAAAGCGCTTAATAAACGCTTAATGAATCGTAAAAACGGCGTTTTTCTGTTTACAAAAATGCCAAAAGTGCTAGAATCAAACAGGTACACTTTTATGAGAAAGCCCGTTATGATGACAGCCGGCGTAAACAGAAAGACGCTTTTGTTCTCTCTGACGACCGCCTTCGGGATCCTGCTTTACTGGGAAGTCCTGCTCTACTATCAGCTGCACCGCTCACTCAGGGGAATGGGCCCGTGGAACGTTCTCTTCCTGATTCCGGTGGCCTTTTTCTTTGTGTCGCTGACCAACTGGTTTTCGACCCGGAAGAAGACCGACGGTCTCATCAGTATCCTTCTCATCATCCTGTTCTCTCTCTTCTATCTGATTGACCTCGTCTATTACCGGACTTTCGGTTCCCTGTTCTCGGTCTCAATGATGGGAACGGGTGTCGACGCCGTCACGAGCTTCTTCTGGTCGATCCGTTCGACATTGAGGGAAAACATCCTTGCGATTCTGCTTCTGGAAGTGCCGGCTTTGCTGGAACTTATGTATATCTATAAGAAGGAAAAAGACGACGAGCGCTTCCCGCTGAAGGAGCGCTTCGCGATGATGCTCTGTGCCATAACGCTCTGGTGTCTGATCGTCTGGATCCTTCCGTTAAGCGGAACGGCTGATCACAGCGCCTACGGCGTCTACCACAGCCGCTATACCGATACGGACACCGCGGCCGCCAAGCTCGGAGCGCTGCCCAACTTCATCGTGGAACTGGAGTGTTCGATCTTCGGATCAAGCGATACAGGAGAACTCCTTCTTACATCGGAAAACGTCGAAGAAGAAGTCAGGGAAGAAATTCCGGAAGCGATCGCAGCACCGATCGCCTATAACCGCTATGACGGACTCTTCTTCTCGGATCTGAAGAAGGAAAGTCAGGACAAGACGATCGATGCCTTATGCGACTATCTGTCGGGACAGCCGGCGACCAGACAGAACGAGTACACCGGTTTGTTTGAAGGATACAACCTGATCTACATCTGTGCGGAATCTTTCTCCTCGCTGGCGATCGATGAGGAAGTCACCCCGACTCTCTATAATCTGGCAAACGGCGGCATCGTCTTAAACAACTACTACAATTCTTTCAAGAACACAACGACCAACGGCGAATACGCGTTTCTGACCGGACTCTGGCCGGATGTCGCCAGAAAAGACACCAACATGGGCAAGATCTCCGGAACCATGGGCCAGTCGATGGACAAAAACATGGATATGGCATTAGGCAACATATTCAAGCGCAGCGAAGGCGTACAGGCGAGAGCCTATCACAACTACCTGGGCGATTACTACGGCCGAAACAGGACCCTGCCAAACATGGGTTTTGAATGCAAGTTCATGAACGACGGCATGAAGTTCACGACCGCCTGGCCGGCTTCCGATCTGGAGATGATGGAACAGTCGATCGACGACTATATAAACAAAGACCGCTTCTGCACCTACTACATGACCTTCTCGGGACACGGCAACTACACGAGCGACAACATCATGGTCGCCAGAAATCTGAATACCGTCAGCTCGCTGGTTTCGGAATACCTGCCGACCAGCGCCCTTGGCTACCTGTCCGCCAACTACGAACTGGAAAAGGCGATGAACTTCCTGATCGGGCGCCTTGCGGAAGCGGGCAAGCTGGAAAACACCGTGATCGTCCTGACGGGAGATCACTATCCCTACTATCTGACGGACGCCGGCTACGAAGCGCTCAAGGGAGAGAAAAAGGACGAGGCTTTTGAAAGCTACCGCTCGACCTGCATCATCTACAACGCGGGTCTGAAGGAAAAGATCGAAGTCGATACGCCCTGCTGCAACGTCGACATCCTGCCGACGATCTGCAACCTCTTCGGCTTAAGCTACGATTCCCGTCTCTATGCGGGATGCGACGTCTTCTCCGACGGCGACCATGTCGCCCAGCTCTACAACAAGACCTTCATCACCGACAAGGTCAAATACGACTACGCATCGGGCGAGGCACAGTGGCTGGATGGTGCGGAAGAAGAAAATCAGGACGTCTATCTTGAGAGAATGAAGAACGTCGTCAAAAACCGCTACGCGATGTCGGTACAAATCGAAGACAGCGACTTCTACAGCTTCGTCTTTGACAATTACAAAACGAAAAAGAACACGCAGATCAATGAATGGGACCTCCGATGAGGTCCTTTATTATGCGAAAAAGAAACAGCCTTGATTTTTAAGAATACGGGCTTTATTATCTGTCGAGGGCAGTGATGAAGCTGCTGGAATTGAAAGTGCTGAAGAACGGACTTCACTGAAGGGGCCATGACTGCGCGGATGACGATGTGCTTTCCCGGGGTATCTTCCCGATGGAATTCATAGAACATCGTTTTATCAGCCGTGGTGTCTCTGGTATTTCGAATTCACAATACCGGCGTTTTCGTTGCCATCAGTAAAAGCGACAGGATAAAATAACTGTATACCGGGTTACAAAAATGATCGAAGAGCTAATAAGCGAGAACCTCAGATTGCGCAAGGCGAAAGAAAGCGACCTCGACAGCATCTTTACCAATATCTGGAGCGATGAAATCATCGCAGGGACGATGTTGTGGAAGCCGACGGAAACAAGGAAAGAGGCTGAAGAGCGCATGGCGAAAACCGTGGTCTATCAGGCTGAAAACGACGCCTTTTTCGTCTGTCTGAGAGAAACCGACGAGGCGATCGGCTTTGCCGGCGTCAAGGAAACGCAAGAGGGCGTCTACGAGGAGACGGGCATCTGCATCGACCGGGCACATCAGCGCAAGGGATATGGAAAAGAGCTTCTGAATGTATTGATCGATCTGGTCTTTGATCGACGCAACGGAAAGAAATTCGTTTATGGATGCTTCCATGAAAACGAGGCATCGGCAGCCCTGTGCAAGAGCTGCGGTTTTGTCTACTCGCACAGTGAAAAGATGAAGAGAGACTGGGATGGCTACGAATATGTCTGTGATTTCTATGAACTGGAAAAGGCGCACAGACAAAGAAAGGGGAAGCATGAAGCTGCTGATACACGACCTGAATAAGGAAGACTGGGAAAAAAGAGCTGAAGAATACGAAGGATGGACGATCATCTCCGACAACGGGAGCATTCTGCCCTGTGTCGGCTGTTTCGGCTGCTGGAACAGAACGCCGGGCAGCTGCGTCATGAAGGACGGATACGGCAACATGGGCTACCTGATCCATCACGCGGATGAAGTGCATATCATCAGCCGTTACACCTACGGCGGTTTTTCGGGTTTCGTCAAGAACGTCTTTGACCGCTCGCTGGCATATGTGCTGCCTCACTTCGAGATCGTCAACGGCGAAAGCCATCACCGGAAGCGCTACGACGAGGAAAAGCCCTACACCTTTATCTTTTACGGGCCCCGTCTGAGTGAAGAGGAAAAGGAAAGCGCCAGGCGCTATGTGAAGGCGGTCGCCACAAACATGCGCACACTGGTCAAAGATGTGATCTTTGAAGAAAACGAAGAAGTCCCCGCGATAAAAGAGGCGAAGAAGCCGCAGGAGACAGGCGACGTCATCCTGCTCAACTGCAGCATGCGCAAAGGCAATTCTCTTGCCCTGGCCGAACAGCTGGCGAAGAGGCTCAAAGAGAAGCCGCTTCTTCTCAATCTGTCGGAATATCTGAAGGACCACGATCGCCTTCTGGAGACAATCAAAGACGCAAGGGCGCTGGTCTTCTGTACGCCGCTCTATGTCGACGGTCTGCCGAGTCAGCTGATCCGCCTTCTGGAATATCTGGAAAAACAGGAGTGGGAAAACGCGAAGAAGATCTACGCCATCGCCAACATGGGACTCTATGAAAACAGCCAGCTGGTCAATCTGTTTGAAGCGCTCAGACAGTGGTGCAGAAACACCGGCTTTACTTACTGCGGTTCACTGGGTGTCGCGGCCGGCGAGCTCGTGGGCGGACTGATGCAGGTATTGCCTTTTGAGAAAGGCTTTACCGCAAAGATCGCTCAGGAGGAAGACCGGCTCGCTGAAGCGATCGATGAAGGAAACGCGATCGAGGACATCTACAGCGGCCCAGGTCACTTTCCCCGCTGGCTTTATATCGCGATCGCCAACGGCGGCTGGTCCAGAATGGCCAGGGCCAACGGCATCAGCGAGAAAGATCTGTATCGACAGCTGTAAAGAACCTGATATATCTGACACACTCGAACAGAACAGGAAAACAATATGAAAAGACAAACGGCATATTACATATCGATCAATGCAGCAGCGGATCCGGAAAGACAGGATTATGAAGATGGACCGGCAGCGGAAAAACTTTACGACATACTGGAGGAAAGCTTCGATCTTCTGAGCTACCGCGAGGAAGATGATGAAAACATCACGGCCGCATCCTTCTATTACGGATACATCGATGAACTGAGCGATCTGCAGGATCTCAACGAGGCGGCGCAGATCCTGGGCAGGGATCTGAAGCTGGAGGTCTACGACGAGAAGAAGACCACATTGCTGATGAGGGTCTGTTACAGGGCGGACGGCATCGTCGTCATCGACACCGAGAATCTTTAATCGTACACAGAGAGAACTGTCAGACGGACAGTTCTTTTTTATATGAAAAATTGTTGACATCTATATCGAGCCTCGATATAATTATATCGAAGATCGATATATCGAAGTATGATAGTAAGGAGGAACAACCCTATGGACGATAAAATAAGGCGCATCTACGTACCGATGACCGAATCGGGATTCTATATACTGTATTGCCTGAAAGAGCCGCAGCACGGCTACGGCATCTCTCAGCAGGTGAAGACGATGAGCGGCGGCAGCGTCGTAATCGGTGCGGGGACGATGTACGGAACGCTGTCTAAGATGGAAAAAGACGGTCTGATCCGTTTCTGCCGCGAAGAAGACAAGCGGAAACTCTATCAGATCACCGAACTGGGAAAGGAGATCCTGGATCTGGAAATTGCCAGGATCGAGAGGCTGTATCGCAACAGCAAAGGAGAAAACGTCAATGAATAAGAGAGAAATACGCTTCTTCACGATTGCCGATTATGAAGAAGAAGAGATCTGGCTTGCAGATCAGCATAGAAACGGATGGAAACTCATCGGAATGACAGTACCCTGCTTCTACTATTTTGAATCCTGTGAACCGCAGGATGTGATCTACCGGCTGGATTTCCAAAACAACGAGCAGAACGAGGAATACATGCGGATGCTGAACGATTTCGGCTGGGAATATGTTGCCAGGTGCATGGGCTGGCTCTATTTCCGTAAGCCGGCGGCACAGATCGATTCCATAGAAGAAGGGGAACTGCTGAGCGACAACGCGTCAAAAGTCGAGATGATCGCCAAGATCATAAAGACCAGGATGCTTCCGATATTCGTCCTGTTCTTCGCCAGCGTCCTGCCCAATTTCCTTAGGGTACTCGATGGCGAGTTTCTCGGTCCCTTGGGAACGTTCTTCAGTCTCTTCATGTCGCTTCTGTTTGCAGTGTATATCTATCTGCTGATTCACTGCGGAAGCAAGCTGAAAAAGATGAAGGAAAGATACGGCAGCGAATAAGCAAAAAGGCCTTTTAATATCGTATAATAAAGATAAAGACAGAACGACTGTTAACGGCGGAAACAAATATCATCAATGTTTCAGAAAGGAAGATAATAATGAAAAAAGCGAAAGTTCTGCTCGTGCTGATCATCATGGCACTTTGCCTGAGCGCCTGCACTTCCAAGAAGGAGGAAGAGGAAGTCAAGCCCGCCTATGATATTGCCGGCAAGACCTACTACAACACGGTCGACAATTACGGTCATGACGACCACGCCAAAGTATGGCTGGGCAAGGACGGCTCCTTTGTACTCAACGACAGCTATTCCGACGGTTACTATGAAGCCAGCGGCAGCTGGACGCTGAACGAAAACGTCTGCACGCTGACCGTCGACAAGACGGGAGCCGGCTCCTTCGGCAAGATCATCTTTGAAGTGGAAGACAACGATACGCTGAGCCTGAAGACCAACCTCGAAGGCTCAAAGTCGGGGGACTCCTTCTCGATCAACGAGATCAAGGGCTCCACTGTGAAACCCGAAGAGAAAAAGGAAGAAGAAAAGAAAGAGGAAGAGAAGAAAGAAGAGCCTGCCGCACCCAAGGATATCCCCTGCACCGGACTCACTTCCCTCTACAACAACTATTGGGCATATGAAGGCGTCAAGAGCTATGACCTCGAAGTAAAGGCTACACCGGCCGATACGACCGACGTCATCACCTACAAGAGCGATGACGAGAACGTCGTCAAGGTCGATGCCAACGGCATTGCAACGGCGGTCAAGGAAGGCAAGACCCAGATTCACATCAAGTGCGGCAGTGTTGAAAAGACGGTCAACTTCGAGACCCGATCCAAGACGCCGAAGGCAAAGGCCATGACTTTCCGTTCCAGACTCACCGACGTCCAGAAGGACCTCAGGCCGACGATCTATTTCGACGGCGCGGGCAACTTCGTATTCACCGAAAACTGCTATTCCGGAATGGGCAAATTCAAAGGAACCTACACCAGAGACGATGACGACCACTACATCTGCAAGGTCACCGATGCCTCAACAATGGAAGGCTATGCGGGCGGTGATACCAAGGAGATCGTCTTCAAGATCCTCGACGAAACGACGCTGCGGCTCAAGACGCCTCTGTGCATGTCGGCAGCCAACGACCTCTTCGATCTGCTGGACTAGGAACGAAAAAAGACTTAACAAAAGGTCCCGTCAGGGACCTTTTATATTGTCATTCATCGAAATTTGAAATGGCGTATAGCTTTTCGTAGAACTCAAAGGGCACAGAGAGATTTCCTCTTCCGGTTCCCAGCGCAATGCCTGGCTTGTTGTCGCCGTGGTAATCGGAACCGCCGCTCTCCAGCAGTTCAAACTTCTCTGCCATCAGCTTCGCCATGGAGGTCATTTCCTCATCGAATTCCGTATAGATGGTCTCGATCGCATCGAGTCCGGCTTCCTTGGCCTGCGGCAAGAAGCGCAGCATCTCCCTGTATGTCAGGTTCAGAAGAGGATGAGCGATCACGGAAACCGCACCGAAGACCTTGATGAAACGGATGGCGGCGATTGATGTGATCTTCTTAGCCGGCGTATAGATTCCGTTTCCGGCCTTGAGCAGACCGTCGAAAGCTTCGGAGATGGTGGAAACATAGCCTTTATCCATCAGAAGTCTTGCGACGTGGGCGCGGTTGAAGTCGCTGCCGTCAGTCAGAGCCAGCGCCTCTTCGAAGCTGACGTCATAGCCCAGCTTGCGCAGGTTGTCGATCATGACGACGTTGCTGTTGCGCTTGGCCAGATGCATCAGTTCGACGAAGTCGTTGATTTCCGCCCAGTACTTCTCCTTGAAGAAAAGACCGACGATGTGAACTTCCTTTCCCTCGAATTCGGTGGAAAACTCGCATCCCGGAACCGTGATCAGATCGTGCTGTTTACCGGCTTCCATGAATTCCTTGAGGCCGTCCGACGTGTTGTGATCGGTCAGGGCCAATGCCCGGAGGCCCAGCGCCTTTGCCCTCGTCACGAGTTGTGTCGGCGTTGCGGTTCCATCCGAGAAATTGGAATGGGTGTGCAGGTCGATTCTCTTTTCTTCCATAAATCTATTATTCCACTTTAGCGGCGAAAAACAAAACAAAAACAATCCACAGCGGATTGCCCCTCAACAATTCAATTATCTCACAAACAGAAGACGAAAAACAGTCTTTTCTTTTTTTCCGGTATTGTTATGATGAAGGTGTAAAGAGAAGGAAAAATCATCAATAAGATCTGCGGGGGCGCAGATATAGAATCAGGAGGATTCAATTATGAAGGAGATTCTGAAAGAAATTCATTAATCCCTCATTGACCGATGATCAGCAGGCAATGAGTGGTAATCAGCTGATCAGAAGGAGAATCCTATGGAGGATACACCAACAATCTAACCATGGC
>JAEEGL016241974.1_pt1 | contig 15685 bp, 11 predicted proteins | sample 9134231 | NCBI WGS metagenome assembly JAEEGL01 (sample SAMN16246548, study PRJNA631951) | gut metagenome | biome: gut microbiome; feature: rumen; material: fiber-attached | host: Bos | place: Iran: Karaj | collected 2018-10
GAAGCGCACCGCGCCCGCCGTCTCGCACTTCGCCATGCTCTTCACTCGGCACTCGGGCTTCGCCCTCGGCTATCCCCTCGCTGCGCTCGGCCCTCGCTTCGCTCGGCGGCTACCTTGCCCCGCGTCCCGACCTCACTTGGGGAGGCAACCCCTGTTTTGCGTCATACTCCCCCGGCCTACGGCCACCCCCTCTATCTTAGAGGGGGAGCTTTTGCCGCGCACCGCCTAATAGAACAGGAATTCAAGCCTGAAGTCGCTGCCAGGCGCAAAGGAACCAATCAAGATGAGGAAGCGCGGAAGAGGGCTGCGCGTCGAGCATAGCCGCCGCGGAAGCGGGGCTCGTGTTTATAGCGAGCCAAGCCGAGCGAAGCGAGTGCCGAGAGCGACACGGCGAGTCGCGGTTCGGCGGCTACCTTGCGGCAAGGCCGAGACGGCCTTGCTACATCGACCTGCCCCCCTGATCTGTCATTGGAGCGTAGGGTGCGGAAGTCGGATTCGACGCCTGCTTGAACGACGGCAAGAACGGTTGAGAATGTTGCCAATGTGGAAATGTTGCCAATACCAATAACCAATACCAATGATAATCACCTCTTTGAAGCGGAGTGGGGCGTAGGGCCGACTGGCGAACGAGAGCATTTCGCTGGTCCGATGGAATTTTGACCCCCAATAGCACAGGCGAGTGCTAAGCACGAGCGTCAAAATTCTGTCGGGGGGACCGGCGAAATGCGGGTCGGGCGAGCAGGTCGGCCCGAAGGTCCCGGAGCGCGCATCTCGCCCAAAGAAACAAGGGAGCACGGTTGCCCTTTACGTGAGCGCACGTTCGGAAGGCAGGGAAGGCTTGGACGGCAAGAAGGCGACTTGGGTTCAACTGCGATTTTTAGGATAAATCGGTGTCGATGATGCATAGTAGCTGTCTCGCCATGCGACAAAATGTCACATGGTGGGATTGCTTTTACTGCGAATTGCCGTGTGGCACGCCGTTTGCTACATTGCGAGTCTGGTAAAGAAGGAATTTGACAATGAATGCAACATACGAACCACCGGAAGACAACGAGAAGTGCCTTGAGAAGTACGGCACCGACCTTACCGCATTGGCGCGGACGGGCAAGCTCGACCCAGTTATCGGGCGCGACACGGAAATCCGCGATGTCGTGCGCATACTTTCGCGAAAGACGAAGAACAACCCCGTCCTCATAGGCGAGCCGGGCGTCGGCAAGACTGCCATCGTCGAGGGGCTTGCGCAGCGAATCGTGAGAGGCGACGTGCCGGAGGGGCTTAAGGACCGCACCGTCTTCTCGCTCGACATGACCGCGCTCATGGCGGGCGCGATGTACCGCGGGCAGTTCGAGGAGCGGCTGAAGGCGGTACTAAAGAAGATCAAGGAGTCCGAGGGCAAAATCATCCTCTTCATCGACGAAATCCACACCATCGTCGGCGCGGGCAAGACGGAGGGCTCGTCGGACGCCGGAAACATGCTGAAGCCCATGCTCGCCCGCGGCGAACTGCACTGCGTGGGCGCCACTACGCTTGACGAGTACCGCAAGTACATGGAGAAGGATGCCGCGCTCGAAAGGCGCTTCCAGCCAGTGACGGTAGAGCCGCCGAGCGAGGAGGACGCCATTTCCATACTGCGCGGCATAAAGGAGAGGTTCGAGAAGTACCACAACGTGCACATACGCGACGAGGCGATCGTGAACGCGGTCGTCCTCTCGTCGCGCTACATCCAGGACAGGTTCCTGCCCGACAAGGCGATCGACCTTCTTGACGAGGCGTGCGCCAGAATAAGGACGGAGATGGACTCCTGCCCGCAGGAGCTTGACGAGATCTCCCGCCACGTGCGGCGGCTCGAGATAGAGGAAATCGCGCTAAAGAAGGAGAAGGACGAGGCCTCCAAGAAGCGCCTCGCCGAGCTGCAGGAAGAACTCAAGGGCCTCAAGGAGAAGGCCGACGCGATGACCGCGCAGTGGAAGCGGGAGAAGGCGGCGCTTGAAGACGTGCGCAGCGTGAGGAGCAGGCTCGAGGAGGCGAAGAACGCCTACGAGATAGCCCTTTCAAGGGGCGACAACGAAACCGCCGCGCGCTACAAGTACGGCGTCATCCCGGATTTCGAGAAGCAGCTCAAGGCGCACGAGGAAGATCTCGCCCGCAACGGCGCAAACGCGCTTCTGCGCGAGGAGGTGACGGCGGAGGAGATAGCGGAGGTCGTGTCGCGCTGGAGCGGCATCCCCGTCACGAAGCTCGTAGAGGGCGAGCGCGAAAAGCTGATGCGCCTCGGCGCGACGCTGCACGAGCGCGTCATCGGGCAGGACAAGGCGGTAGACGCCGTGGCGGACGCCGTCCTGAGGTCGCGCGCGGGAGTCAAGAACCGCAACCGCCCAGTCGGCGCGTTCCTGTTCCTCGGGCCGACCGGCGTCGGGAAGACAGAGCTTGCAAAGGCGCTTGCGCAGGAGCTTTTCGACGACGAGAACGCGATGGTGAGGCTCGACATGTCGGAGTACATGGAGAAGTTCGCCGTTTCGCGGCTTGTCGGCGCGCCGCCCGGATACGTCGGCTTCGAGGAAGGCGGGCAGCTCACCGAGGCCGTCCGCAGGAAGCAGTTCTCGGTCGTTCTCCTGGACGAAATCGAGAAGGCCCATCCCGACGTCTTCAACATGCTTCTTCAGGTGCTGGACGACGACAGGCTCACCGACAGCCACGGGCGCACAGTCAGCTTCAAGAACACGGTCGTCATCATGACTTCGAATGCGCCGAAGGCGGAGCTAAAGAACATCTTCCGCCCGGAGTTCCTGAACAGGCTTGACGAGATTCTCGAGTTCGACGCGCTCACGGAGGCGCAGATCAGGGAAATCGTGAAGCTGCAGGTGAAGGATTTCGCCAGGCGGCTCGCCGACCAGGAGCTTTCACTCGACATCGACGACGCGGCGCTCGCGGTTCTCGCGCACGACGGCTACGACCCGGCGTTTGGCGCGCGTCCCGTGAAGAGGGCGATACAGCGCGACCTTGAAAGCCCGATAGCGAAGGCGATTGTCGCGGGCAAGTATCCGCCTGGCTCCACCATCCGTGTCACCGCCAGGAACGGCACGATAGCCATATAGTCGGATGCAGTTCGAGTTCCGAGTTGGAGTTCGGGAGGGGGTTTGTCCCTTTCCCGGAATTGCCACTTCGCTTTTTGCGGCATATTTGATATAATACAAACAACTACCAAATGACAAACTGCAAAAAACACGGGAGTACTGAAATGGTTCGAAAGACATCGGCCTTGTTTGCGCTTGCGGCGCTCTTTCTTCTTGCCGGTTGCGCCACTTCCAGCGCGCCGATCTTCGGCGGCTACGAGCCGGAAATAGAGGAGGGGTTCGTCTCGATCTTCAACGGCGAGAACCTCGACGGATGGGAAGGCGCGGTTTCGATCTACGGGGTCGACCCGAAGGAGCCGGGCGTCCTCCAGTGCTTCAGCGAGAGGTACAAGACGGTGCCAGAGTCCGAAAAGCACGGCAACCTCGTCACGAAGAAGAGCTACCGCAACTTCGTCCTCAGGTTCGAGTTCTGCATGCCGACGAACGCCAACAACGGCATCGGCATAAGGATGGCGGAGCCGAGCACCCATGCCGCGTACAACGCAATGTGCGAGCTGCAGCTTCTCGACGACGGCGGCAGCTGGTACTACGACGCCGAGAAGAAGGCCGACAAGCTCAAGCCCTGGCAGTACACTGGCTCCATCTACGGCATCGTCCCCTCCAGGCGCGACAACATCGGCAAGCAGATTTGGGGCAAGGAGAGGTTCTTCGCCGCCGGCGGCAGCTACGTGCGCAGGCCCGGCATGTGGAACTTCGAGGAAATCAAGGTCGTCGGCAGCGAGATCGAGGTCTACCTGAACGGCTATCTCGTCACCAAGGCCGACGTCTCCGCCTTCAAGGGCGACGGCGACACGCCCGACGGCAAGAAGCACCCTGGGCTCCACTCGAAGGAGGGGCGCATCGGCTGGCTCGGCCACGGCTGCGACGTGAAGTGGCGCAACATCCGCATAAAGGAGCTTCCTGACGACGCCAGGATGGGCGACGACGCGCCGGCGCCCGAGGCCTGCCCCGAGGGCTTCGAGACGTATTTTGCCGGCGGCGCCGACGAAATCGAGCGCAACTGGAAGGGCGTCACCACGGAAGAGAAGTTCGACAACCCCGAGGTTCGCCAGGCAGCCACTGCGGAAAAGCGCGCCGAGATGCAGGCGAAGGCCAACGAGCAGATGCGCGAGCACTGGCACGTGAGGAACGGCAGCCTCTTCTTCGACGGCTACAAGGGCGGCTACTCGCTCGCGACGAAGCGCGACTACGAAGACTTCGAGATCTGGGCCGACTGGCGCATAATGTCGATTACGGGCGACTCGGGGCTCTATCTGCGCGGCTCGCCGCAGGTGCAGATCTGGGACGCGCACAACCAGTGGCACATCGGCTCGGGCGGGCTCTACAACAACCGCACCAAGGTGACCGGCAACAAGTCGGAGGCGCTTGAGATAGCGGACCGGCTCGTGGGCGACTGGAACCGCTTCCACATCATAATGCGCGGCGAGCGCGTGTGGGTGTGGCTCAACGGCAAGCTCGTCGTCGACGGGACGGTGCTCGAGAACTACTGGAACCGCCGCCGCCCGATCTTCCCCGTCGAGCAGATCGAGCTTCAGTGCCACGGCGACCCGATTGAGTGGCGCAACATCTTCATACGCGAGCTGCCCACGCCCAAGATCGACGCCGCGCGCGTCGGCGTCTGCAGCTGGAGCTGGCGCAAGCCGCTCAAGGAAGTCGCCGCGCTCATGGAGAAGGGCGGCGTGAAGGGCATCCACCTCGCGCTCGGGCCGTTCATCCACCCGGACGGGCGCCACGGCGACGCGGCGGAGGCGGACGACTGGGCGTTCGTGAAGGAGCAGGTCTCGTCCGGCAGGTGGAACCTCATGTCCACCATGATAGGCACGGTCGGCGAGGACTACTCAACCCTGGAGACCATCAAGAAGACGGGCGGCATCGTCCCCGACGAGCACTGGGAGGCGAACAAGAAGATCGTGACGCGCGGCGCGGAGCTTACGAAGGAGCTTGGCGCGAAGTACATGTCGCTTCACGCGGGCTTCCTTGACGAGAGCGACAAGGCTGCCAAGGCCAAGTTCGTCGAGCGCGTCAGGTGGATGCGCGACGAGGCCGCGAAGTACGGCGTCACGATACTGCTCGAGTCCGGCCAGGAGACGGCTGACGACCTCGCCTCGTTCATGAAGGAGGTTCCCGGCGTCTACATCAACTTCGACCCCGCGAACATGGTGCTGTACAACAAGGGCAACCCGCACGAGGCGATCAGGAAGCTCTTCCCGTGGATTCGCCAGATCCACGCCAAGGACGCCATCTACACGGCGAAGGTCGGCGAGTGGGGCAGCGAGACGCCCTGGGCCGACGGCGAGGTCCGCGGCAAGGTGTTCCTGAAGGAGCTTGAGGACCTCGGCTACAGGGGCAACTACGTCGTCGAGCGCGAGGGCGGCGACAGGAGGGCAGAGGACATCGCCCTCGCGATAGAGAGACTTGTGAAGTGACACTGCAAGGGAGGAGAAGAACCATCATGCGCATGACGAGAAGGGAAATGCTCAGGGCCTCAGCGGCCTTTGCGGCGTTCAACATCGTGCCGGCGAAGGTCCTCTTCGGCGCGGATGCGCCGTCGAACCAGCTGACGCGCGCGCTCATCGGCTTCGGGGCGATTGCGAGAAACCCCAACCACCTGACCAGCACGGGCTCGCGGCTCGTCGGTCTTTGCGACCCGTTCGAGGCGCGCGTCAGGCAGGGCCTCAAGGAGGCCGAGGCGTGCGGCTGGGGCAAGATCAAGGCGTACGAGAACTTCCTCAAGCTTCTCGAGGACCCGGGCGTCGACATCGTGCACATCTGCACGCCGCCGCACTGGCACGGCTGCATGAGCGTGATGGCCGCGCGCGCCGGGAAGGACATCTGGTGCGAAAAGCCCATGACGCGCACAGTGGGCGAAGGCAAGCGAGTCATGGAGTACGTGAAGGCGAAGGGGCGCATGTTCCGCCTCAACACCTGGTTCCGCTTCAAGGGCACGTTCTACGGCTTCGGCACGACGGTAAAGCCGATAAGGCAGATTGTCGAGAACGGGCTTCTCGGGTCGGGCCCGCTCATGTGCACGTTCGGCGCGGGGCAGGGCTTCAGCTGGAAGTTCGGCTGGTCTGGCCGCGTGAACGAAAAGCCCGAGCCGCTTCCCGCCGGGTTCGACTACGACATGTGGCTCGGCCCCGCGCCGTACAAGCCCTACACGGCCCACAGGGTCGGCACGTCCTTCCGCGGCTACTGGGACTACGACTCCGGCGGGCTTGGCGACATGGCCCAGCACTACCTCGACCCGCTGCAGTACCTTCTCTGCAAGGACGACACGAGCCCGGTGAAGATCGACTACAAGGGCCCGAAGCAGCATCCCGAGGCGGTCGGCAGGTTCGACCGCATAACGCTTGAATACGACGACGGCACGAAGGTCGTCCTCGACGGCGACGAGTCGCTTCGCGAAGAGCCGCTTCTCAGGGGGTCGAACGGCCTTTGCGTCTACAAGAAGGCAAAGGACGGCCAGACGCTGCGCCTTAAGGACGCAAACGGCTGGTGGCCCGAGGAGAAGGTGCTCGCCAAGCTTGCCGAGCTGCCGGAGCCCGCGCCGCAGCAGACCGACTTCTTCGACTCCGTGCGCACGCGCAAGACCTTCGCGCTCAACGAGCAGAACGGCTTCCGCTCGTGCACGATGTTCAACCTCGGCATAGTCGCCGAGCGCCTTGGGCGCGGGTTCGAGTTCGACCCGGTGAAGCTCAAGGCGAAGAACGACGAGGCGGCAGACCGCTTCCTCTACCAGCAGATGCGCCAGCCGTGGCAGGACGAGTTCATGAAGGCGTAAGGAGGGAGAAGAAGATGAAAAGACTTATCGTTACGGCCCTTTGCATGGCGGCGCTTGCGGCGTCCGCCGCGAAAGACCCGACCTACAAGGACCCGAACCCGTATGCCGACTACGGCGTCGCGATGGCGTCTGTCTCCAACAGGCAGATGGCGGTCGAGTGGCAGAACGCGAACAACGACCGCCTTGCGCAGATTGACGACGCCTGGTGCGGCACTGTCTTCAAGGGCGGGGCCGCCGCGCTCAAGAAGAAGCTTGCCGCCGTCAAGAAGGCGTACATGTCTGACCCCGTGGCGCTTGCGGAGATTGCCGCGCTTACGCAGTATTCGATGAGGGCGAAGGGGAACGAGCGGGAACTTTGGACGAAGGCCCTTCTCGCGAAGGCGGCTTCGAGCAAGGAGCCGTACGTCCAGATGTTCTGCCTCGACCAGCTGCGCTGGTGCGGCCTCCCCTCGCAGGCGAATGACGTCGCCGCCATCGGGGAGAAATCGGGCGACAAGGGCGTCAAGGACCTCGCCGACGTGGTGAGACGCGAAATCGGAGAGTGAACAGCGACATGGCATACACTTGCGTAGTCTGCGTAAAGCAGGTGCCCGACACGGCGAAGGTGACGGGCAAGGCGATGAAGGAGGACGGCACGATAAACCGCGCCGCCCTGCCCGCGATATTCAACCCGGAGGACATGAACGCCCTTGAGGCGGCGCTTTCGGTGAAGGAGCGCTTCGGCGGCAAGGTGATCGCCGTGACGATGGGCCTTCCCGCCGCGGCGGCGGTCCTCAGGGAGGCGCTCTTCCGCGGCGCCGACGAGGCGTATCTCGTGACCGACCGCCGCGCTGCCGGTTCTGACACGCTTGCGACGAGCTACATACTTTCGAAGGCCGTCGCGAAGTTCTCGCCCGACTTCGTCTTCTGCGGCAGGCAGGCCATCGACGGCGACACCGCGCAGACGGGGCCGCAGATAGCCGAGAAGCTGGGCTTCCCGGCGGTGACGTACCTCGAGAAGCTCGACGTCGAGGGCGGCAAGGTCGTCGCCACGAGGGACATCGGCACTGGCGTCGAGACCGACAGGGTGGCGCTCCCCGCGCTCTTCACCGTCACGGAGAAGTTCGGCGAGCTGAGGCCGGCCGACGTGAGGCTCGTAATGAAGTACAAGAACTTCGAGCCGAAGGCGCTTTCGTGCGACGACATAGGCTGCGAGGAGGGGAGGTGCGGTTTCGCGGGCTCCCCCACGAGCGTGAACAAGATAGAGTCGGTCGTCTTGGCCGGAAAGGGCTTCAAGGAGATACCGGCCGACGACGAGGGAATTGCCGCACTTGTAAAGGAGCTTAGGGATGAACGCACGATCGGGTGACGTCTGGGCGTTTGCGGAGCAGGAAGACGGCGTTCTCGCCGACATCTCGCTTGAACTTCTAGGCAAGGGGCGGAAGCTTGCCGACACGCTCGGCGTGAAGCTCTGCGCGGTTCTCATGGGCTCCGGGGTGGAAGGCCTCGCGCAGCCGCTCTTCGAGGCTGGCGCCGACGTCGTGCATGTCGTAGACGACCCCGCGCTGAAGACGTACAGGGGGCTTGCGTACAGGATTGCGCTTGTCAAGGCAATCGAGAAGGAGAGCCCGCAGATAGTGCTCTTCGGCGCGACGCACATGGGGCGCGACCTCGCGCCTGCCGTGGCCTCCGCATTGAGGTGCGGTCTTACCGCCGACTGCACTGACCTCAGGATCGGCGACTACGAGGACAAGAAGACAAAGGAGGTCTTCAGGAACGTCCTCCACCAGATACGCCCCGCGTTCGGCGGCAACATCATCGCCACCATCGTGAATGCCCGCAACTGGCCGCAGATGGCAACGGTGCGCGAGGGCGTCATGAAGGCTCTCGAGAAGTCGCCCGGGAGGAAGGGCGAAATTGTCCGCCACGAGGCCGGGCTTGACGGCGTCGACATCCCCGTCGAGGTCGTCGAGATACTTCGCCGCCACTCGTCGGTGAACCTCAAGGGCGCGAGGGTGATAGTGTGCGGCGGCGCGGGCGTGGGCTCGAAGGAGAACTTCGCGCTCCTCCACGAGCTTGCCGCGGCGCTCGGCGGCGCGGTCGGCGGCAGCAGGGCGGCGGTCGACCTCGGCTACTGCGAGCACGAGAGGCAGATCGGGCAGACGGGCGTCACCGTGCGCCCGGCGCTCATGATAAGCTGCGGCGTCTCGGGCGCCGTGCAGCATCTCGCGGGAATGCAGGACTCACAGAAGATCATCGCGATCAACACCGACAAGGACGCGCCCATCTTCAAGGTGGCGCACTACGGAATCGTCGGCGACCTCAACGTCGTCATACCGAAACTCGTCAAGGCGATAAGGAAGGGCTCATGAGCAATTTCTACAGGGACAATCCCGACATAAAGGCGGTCGTCGAGGGGCTTGACCTTTCCGAGGTGGCGGAGCTTCTCGAGGACGGCTTCACCTCCGAGGCGGAGATAGCGCCGAAGAGCGCCGAGGAGGCGATAGACAACTACCTCCGCGCGCTCGACGTGGCGGGCGACATCACCGGGAACCGCATCGCCCCGACGGCCGAGGCCACCGACGTCACGGGCAACATCCTGAACGAAGACGGCTCCGTCACGTACACGCCGGGAATCGCGCTTGCGATGAAGCTCTTCGGCCAGGCAGGGCTTCTCGGAGTGCAGCTGCCGTACCGCTTCGGCGGGCTCAACATGCCATGCACGGTGATGACGGCGGTGAACGACATGGTCTCGCGCGCCGACGCCTCGCTCATGAACATGGTGGGCCTCCAGGGCATCGCCGGCACGATCAACGCCTTCGCCGACGAGGAGATAAAGAAGGAGTACGTGCCGAAGCTCGTCTCCGGCGAATACAGCGGCGCGATGGTGCTTACCGAGCCAGACGCAGGCTCCGACCTGCAGAGCGTCAAGACGGCCGCGTGGCAGGACGAGACCGGCAACTGGTTCGTGAACGGCGTCAAGCGCTTCATCACGAACGGCTGCGGCGAGGTGCTGCTCGTCCTCGCGAGGACGGAGCCGGGCTCGACCGACGGGCGGGGACTGTCGTGCCTTCTCGTGGAGAAGGGCCCGAAGGTGAAGGTGCGCCGCCTCGAGCACAAGCTCGGCATCAACGGCTCGCCCACCTGCGAGCTCGTGTTCGACAACGCGCCCGCGAAGCTCATCGGCCAGCGCAAGAGGGGGCTTATAACGTACGTCATGGCGCTCATGAACGGGGCGCGCGTCGGGATCGCCGCGCAGGGCACGGGAATCGGCGAGGCCGCCTACCGCGCCGCCCGCGAATACGCCGCGGCGCGCAGGCAGTTCGGCGTGTCGATAGACGAGCTCCCCGCGGTGCGCGAGCTTCTCGTCGACATGTCGGTCGACGTGCAGGCGTCGCGCGCGCTCGCGTACTACTGCTCGAAGTGCGTCGACATGGAAGACGGCCTTTCGAGGAAGTTCGAGAAGGCGAAGGGCTCGCCCGACGCCCCGGCGGTGCGCGAGAGGATGAAGAAGTACGCGGCGTTCAACAAGATGATAACGCCGATGGCGAAGTACTTCGGCTCCGAGATGTCGATGAGGGTGTCGTCGAACGCAGTTTCCGTTCTGGGCGGCTCCGGCTACATGAAGGACTATCCCGTCGAGCGCCACTTCCGCGACGCGCGCATCACGACGATCTACGAGGGCACTTCGCAGCTCCAGGTCGTCGCGGCGATAGCGGGGGTCATGGGGTCGATGACATGCGACGTCGTCGACGACATACTCGGGGCGGGCTGGCAGGGCGAGCATCCCCGCATGAAGGCGCTTCTTGCCGACCTCGAGGAAACCGTCGCCTTCGTGAAGACGAAGGACAAGGCGTTTCACGACCTTTCCGCCCGCCGTCTCGTCGACGCCGCGATTGCGCTCATCATCACGGCGCTCTTCGTGCGGCTTGACAAGGGCGACGCCGTGAACCGCTGGCTCGCCACGCGCTTCCCGCCGGCCCATGCCGGGCTCGAGGTCGTGCGCGGAGGGAACGACGCGCCGATCGCGCTGTTCGACGCGCTTGCGCCGATGCCCGCGGCGGAATGACATTTCTGCGACTGTAGCTCAATTGGATAGAGCGTTGGCCTCCGAAGCCGAAGGTTGCTGGTTCGATCCCAGTCAGTCGCACCCGCCCATTCACGCCCCCGCCCGCCTCGCATTGGCATGAGGCGCTTGTCTTCGCGACGAGAATATGATAAAATACGCTCCAAATCCGGTGGGATACTCAAGTGGTCAACGAGGGCAGACTGTAAATCTGCTGGCTTACGCCTTCCAAGGTTCGAATCCTTGCCCCACCACCATCTGAAAGGTCATTGAAGGAGATCGGTTCGGTTCGACATGATTGAAAGAGCGGCAGTTTATCCCGGGACCTTCGACCCGATGACTCTCGGGCACTTCGACATAATAAAGCGCGCGGCGCGCCTCTTCGACCGCCTCGTCGTCGCCGTTGCGAAGTCTTCCGCCAAGAAGGGCGCGATCTTCTCCGCGAAGGAGCGTCTTGCGATGATAAGGGAGGACGTGCGGCGCGAGGGGCTGAAGAACGTCGAGGTGAAGGTGCTCGACACGCTTCTCGTGGACTTCTGCCGCAGGGAGGGCACCAACGTCGTCATACGCGGCGTGCGAGTGTATTCCGACTTCGAGTACGAGTTCCAGATGGCCCTCACCAACAGGCGCATGGCGCCCGAGATAGAGACCCTCTTCATGATGCCCTGCGAGAGCCTTGCGTACGTGACGGCCTCGACGGTGCGCGAGATAGCGAGCTACGGCGGCGACACCGCCCCGTTCGTCACCGAGGCCGTGCACAAGCGCATCGTAGGGAGGCTCCTCAGGAAATGAAGCGCCCGGAATACCTCGGCCGCGACTTCCTGCTCGACACCGATGCCGCGCGGGAGCTCTACCACCGCCATGCCGAGAAGCTGCCGATCGTCGACTACCACTGCCATCTCCCCCCGCAGGAGATCGCCTCGGACAGGCGCTGGGACGACATCGCCCAGGTATGGCTCGGCGGCGACCACTACAAGTGGCGGCAGATGCGCTCGAACGGCGTCGACGAGAGGTACGTGACGGGCGACGCGAGCTCTCACGACAAGTTCGTCAAGTTCGCCGAGACAATGGAGCGCCTTGTCGGCAACCCGCTCTTCGACTGGTCGCATCTCGAGCTGAAGCGCTATTTCGGCGTGAACGAGCGGCTTTGCGGCGCCTCGGCCGAGCGCATCTGGAAGAAGTGCAACGCGAAGCTGCGAGAGAGGGGGTTTTCGGCGCAGGGGCTCATGAAGAAGTCGAACGTGAAGGTCGTCTGCACGACCGACGACCCCGACGACACCCTTGAATGGCACAGGAAGATCGCGGAAAAACCGTTTGGCGTCAAGGTGCTTCCCGCGTGGCGCCCCGACCGCATCCTCAGGGAGGCCGTCGCGAAGAGGAAGGACCCCATGAAGCACCTCGCCGAGCGCCACAGGTACTTCGAGGAGAACGGGTGCGTCCTTTCCGACTACGGGCTTGTCGACATCCCGGAGAAGGGGCTTTACGCAGACCTCCTCTTCGAGTGCCTGAAGATGGACGCGAAGGCCGGCTGGGCCACGCAGCTTCACTTCAACTGCATCCGCAACCTCAACACGAAGATGTTCAGGAAGCTCGGCCCCGACACGGGCTTCGACGCAATCGGCTGCGCCGACTCCGGGCTGGGGCTTGCGAAGCTCTTCGACCGGCTCGAGCGGGCGGACGCACTGCCGCGCTGCATCCTCTATTCGCTCAATCCGCGCGACACGGAGATGCTCGCGACGATCATGGGGTGCTTCCAGAAGGGGCCGGGCGCGGGCAGGATACAGCTTGGGAGCGCCTGGTGGTTCCTCGACCAGAAGGACGGCATGAGAAGGCAGCTTGAGGCGCTTTCCGCGCTCGGGGTGCTGGGCAGCTTCGTCGGCATGCTCACAGACTCGCGCAGCTTCCTGAGCTACACGCGCCACGAGTACTTCCGCCGCATACTCTGCCAGAAGCTCGGGGCGCAGGTCGAGCGCGGCGAGATCCCCTGCGACATGAAGTGGCTCGGGGGCATCGTGGAGGACATTTCGTACAACAACGCAAAAAGGTACTTCGGCTTTTGACGGGCCGGGAAAGGCAACATGCAGAGAAGAGGGTTCCTGAAGGGGGTTCTTGCGGCGGGTGCCGCGCCCATGCTGTTCAACGGCTGCGTGCGCGGCTTCATGGCCAACGGCAAGGTCAACATCGGCGTCGTCGGCTTCGGCAGGATCGCCCATTCGATGGACGTGCCGCTTACGATCAAGTATCTCGACAAGTGCCGCTTCACCGCCGTATGCGACCTCGATTCCCTGCGGCTTGACTTCGGCAAGAGGTACATCGAGGGCAAGTACCGCAACCTCGCGGGCGAGAAGGACCCTGTGGTGAAGACGTTCTCCTGCTACCGCGACATGCTCGCCGACAAGTCGATCGACGCGGTCATGCTCTGCATCCCCGACCACTGGCACGCGATTGTCGCTACGGACGCGATTCTCGCCGGCAAGCACATCTGGCTTCAGAAGCCCTTCACGCAGACGATCGAGGAAGGGCGCATACTGCGCGACCTCGCGGTCCGCCGCGGCACGGTCATGCAGGTCGGCTCGTGGCAGCGCTCCACGAAGCAGTTCGCGCAGGTCTGCGAGCTCGTCCAGAACGGCCGCATCGGCGACGTCGTGCGCGTCGAGGTCGGCTGCGGCCTCGACAAGGAGGGCGGCTCCTCCGCCCGCGAGGAAGTTCCCGCCAACCTCAACTACGACCTCTGGCTCGGCCCGACCGACCCGACCGCGCCCTACAACGAGACGAGGGTGCATTCTCAGAACCTCAAGAAGATCGACTCCCGTCCCGGCTGGATACAGCTCGAGCCCTACGGCTGGGGGATGATCACCAACTGGGGCGCCCACCAGATCGACATCGCGCAGTGGGGCCTCGGCAAGGACGACTCCGGCCCCGAGTCCGTCGAGGGCACGTGCGAGTGGATGTCGACTGCCGGCGGCAAGCTCTGGAACGTCCACACCAAGTACGACCTCCACTATTCCTACAACGGCGGCAAGACCGACGTCAACGTCTCCGACCGCTACCCGATGGGCATCAAGTTCATCGGCGAGAAGGGCGACTGGCTCTACTGCATGCGCGGCGAGTCTGTCACGGCCTCCGACCCGAAGGACGCGAAGGCCGGGCAGATGCTGCCGTTGATGGCGAGCGACAAGAAGCTCCTTGAGCCCATTACCGACCCCTCTGCCGTGCGTGTGCATACCTCGAACAACCACTGGCTCGACTGGATCGACGCCGTCCGCGCCGAAGACCCGTCCGTCACGGCGACGAATGCGAGCGCGGCGCAGCGCAGCGCGACGGCCTGCTCGCTCGGCCACATGTGCATGAAGACCGGCAAGAAGATCGTCTGGGACGCGAAGGACGAGAAGTGCCTCACGCCCGAGGCGCTGCCTCTCATGAAGCCGTTTGCGCGCGGAAAGTTCAACCTCGACCGCGCATACGAGTGGCTCAAGAAGAACGCCTGAACCAAAGGGGAATGAAGAACATGAAGAAGATCATTGCGCTTTCCGCCGCGGCCCTCTGCGCCGCGAGCGCGCTTGCCGCCGTTCCGTTCAAGCTCGGCATCGCCGGCTACACGTTCACGAGGGCCGGCCTCGACAAGGGGCTTTCGATCATGAAGTCGATCGACTGCCACTACCTCTGCCACAAGGACAACTTCGTCAAGTACGACGCGACCGACGCGGAGCTTGCCGAGTACAAGGAGAAGCTCGCCGCCGCCAAGGTCGAGTGCCTTGCGACCGGCCCCCTCTACGCCTGCGACGAGGAGACGCTCGTCAAGCAGTTCGAGTTCGCGAAGAAGCTCGGCATCAAGGTTATCGTCGGAGTCCCCTACGAAGTCGAGCCCGGCAAGAAGGACGGCTGGGGCCCGCAGCGCCACGAAAGCGACAAGATGCTCGACATCGTGGAGAGGCTCGTCAAGGAGTACGACGTCGTCTACGCGATACACAACCACGGTCCAGACCTGCCCTCGCTCTTCCCGACGGGAGAGTCGGTCATGAAGCGCATCGAGAAGCGCGACCGCCGCATCGGGCTCTGCCTTGACGTCGGCCACGAGCGCCGCGCCGGCAAGGACCCCGTGGAGTTCATCCGCAGCCACTCGGACCGCATCTACGACGTGCATTTGAAGAACATCAAGATCGACGCGAAGCAGAACCTCGCCAAGGAGGGCCCGCGCGGCGAGCTCGACATACCCGCGATTCTCTCTGCCCTCGCGGAGGTCGGGTATTCCGGCGTGTGCCACGTCGAGTACGAGAAGGATTTCGACAACAACGCCATGGGGCTTGCCGAGTCGATCGGCTACTACAGGGGCGTCATGGATTCAATCAAGGTGAACAAATGAAAACGAAGAAAAACGCAAGATACGCAGTGGCCTGCCTTAGTTCGATGGGCCTTCGCATCACTCCCGAGAACCGCATGGCGGTTCACAATTCCAGCCGCTTCCTCCTCCAGGCGACGAGCGCCGAGACGAACGTCCTCAACGTGACGAGCTCGCTCGGGCAGGAGTGCCTTGTCCTGACGCGCTTTGTCGCGGGTTCGCCGATGGCCGCCTTCATCAAGGCGCAGCTCAGGGCGCGCAACATCGCCTACGTCGGCCCTGACATCGCGCAGGGCGGGCCGTGGGGCTACCGCCACCAGTTCAACATCGCCGACTCCGGCTTCGGGCTCCGCGCGCCGCGCGTCTGGAACGACCGCGCCGGCGAA
>JAEEGL012267579.1_pt1 | contig 15684 bp, 11 predicted proteins | sample 9134231 | NCBI WGS metagenome assembly JAEEGL01 (sample SAMN16246548, study PRJNA631951) | gut metagenome | biome: gut microbiome; feature: rumen; material: fiber-attached | host: Bos | place: Iran: Karaj | collected 2018-10
CTCGTGGTACTCTTCCATTACCTTGCTGGTAACGAATACGTTGTTGGAAAGTCCGCCGGAACCTTCGTAGCTGGAAGCCAGCGTGTAGTTGAGGTTCTTGTGACCCAGACGCAGCAGGTAGAGAGCTACGAAGTCGTGGATCTTCGGCTGGAGCATGAACTCGTTCTTCCAGCCCTTTACGCGACGGAGGATCTCGTTTATGGCCTTTTCCTTCCACTCCATGTCTCTCTTGGTCATTCCGACGACAACGATCTGGAGGTCGATCTTGCACTTCTTGTTCTGCTCGGCAATGTACGGATCGTTCATGTACTTAGGCAGGTCGCAGAGCTGGCCTTCCGGATCGGAGAGGAGCTCCAGCATGGGCAGCTTGATGTAGCGTCCCCACATGTTGAACTGTCTGTGTCCCAGGTAAGCGATCTCGTTGTTCTGAGAGAGCAGGTTGATGGTGTTTGCGTAAGCTTCCCAGTTGGGGAAGTTGAGCGTGTAGGTCTTGATGTTCCACTGCGGAACGAGCTTGTAAGCTGCGCCTACGCCGTAGGAGGGCAGTACGCGCGGACCCGGCCAGGGGTGAAGTCTTACGGCTACTCTGCAGCATACGCCCAGGGATCCCGCAGGACCCTGCATTCCGCGGAGCATACCTCTGATGGACGGTCCTGGGCCTTCGCCGCAGAACCAGTCTCCGCCCGCTCCGAGAGTACCGGTGCGGAGGAGCTCGCCGTTAGGAAGTACCCACTCGGTAGCGAGCATGTTCTCGGAAGCGACTCCCATGAAGCAGGAGGACGGTCCGAACGCTACCCAGGAAGCGGTACCGGCAAGAGTGGAGGAGGAGCATCCTACACCGGCCATGTTTACGTTGAAGCCTCTCTTCATGGCTTCTACCTGTACTACGGCGCCGATGGCGTAGGGCTCTACGATAACGTACTGATCTCTTTCGTGGAACTCCATCTTCTTCATGCGCTTCATGTCGATCTGGAGGGAGTCGTCGTCGCCGATGTAACCCATTACGGACCAGAAGGTGGTAGCGGCCTTGAAGGGGATGTTGTATTTGTTGCAGATCTTAACGATGGCCTGTACTTCCGCGGTGCTGCCCGGCATGATGACCGCGCCCGGCATCGGGGACTTGACATCGTAAGGTCCGAAGTGAGCGGAGGACTGGGTGTTGATAACTCTGTAGGATTCGCGCATCGCGATGTCCTGGGAGACGTTATTCTTACCTACGACCAGCTCTAATTCTTTATAAGCGTCCTGATTGAATGCCATTGTATTACCTCCTTACAGTGCGCGGGCTACGAGATCGATGATGTCGATGACTTCGATCCCCTTGCCGTTCTCGTCGACTGCGTTCCTGAAGTTGGCCTCGCACCACGGGCATGCTGTTACGAGAGCGTCGGCGCCGGTGGTGTTAGCCTCGGTGATGCGCTCGCTGGCAGTAGCCTTGGACATTTCCGGATTGGTGATCTGGACGTTCGCGCCGGCACCGCAGCAGAGCGAGTACTCGCGGATACGTTCCATCTCTACCAGAGTAACTCCGGGGATGGCCTTTATGACGTCGCGCGGAGCGTCGTATATTCCGTAGACGCCCATTCTGCGAGGTCTTCTGGGCTCCCAGGTAACTACCTGGTTCATGATCTTCTTCTCTTCGCCTTCCCACGGAGTGTAGGGCTCGCCCTGACGGCCGAGGTGGCAGGGATCGTGATAGGTAACTACCATGTCGAGGTTCTTCTTGAACTTTATCTTCTTTTCCTTGATGAGCTTGTCAAGATACTCTGTGATGTGCAGAACTTCTATGTCCATTCCGCGCTTTGCATACAGAGTCTTGAAAGCGTGATAGCAGTCGGAGCAGGGGGTGACTATGGTCTTTACGCCCTGCTTCTTGAACGCCTTGATGTTGGCGTCGGCTCTCTTGCCGAACTCATCGAAGAAGCCCATCTGATACGCTCTGCCTGCGCAGCACATATCCAGATCGCCCATGTAGCCGAGCTTTACGCCGGCGGCGATGAGGGTCTGGGCGGCCTTCTTGGCGTAAGCCTGCAGGTCCTTGTCGTAGCTGTACTTGCAGCCGGGGAAGAATACTACTTCCGCGTCCTTGGCCCACTTGATGCCCTTTGCCCAGTCGGCTCTCTTGGCCTTCTTGGCTCCGGCGATGAGGGTGGCTTCCTTCTTCAGGGAGTCGATCATTGCCTTCTGCTCGGGGGTAACGAAGCCCTTCTTTACTGCTTCGTTCTTGAGCTCTACGCAGTAGTCGAGACCTTCCAGGTTGAACCTGGTGATCTTGCATGTTACGTCGCAGGCGCCGCAGGTCGTGCAGGACTGAACGGCGTTGAGCCATTCCGGGCTGCTCTTGAAGTCGTAGTCGCCGGTCAGATAAGCCTGACCTACCTGCCACTTACCGCGCAGCGAGTACATGTGCCACTGATAGTAGAGGTTGGTGGGGCAGTTCTCGCCGAAGCGCTGGGACTGGATCTTATCGAAAGGTATCCACTTGCAACCGAGGCAGTTGGAGCAGCGCTCCATCATCGGTAAAAAGTCTTTTAATGCCATGTTTCTAGTCTCCCCTTTCTTATATTGTGAGCTTGCCGGGGTTCATAACGCCGTTGGGGTCGAAGATGCCCTTAAGCTTCTTGAGGGTCTCGTTGCCCATGGCGTCCTTGTTGAGCTGGATGCGTGCCCACGGTCCGTGAGGTCTGGAATAGTAAGCGCCGGCCTGAGCCAGTTCTACGCTTGCTCTGTCGAAGAGCTCCCTGGCGAGCCTGGTCTCCTTGGCGGAGCTGGGATCGTAAGGGATCGTGAAGCATACGTGATACGCGGAACCGTAGTGTACCGGCTGTACGTATACGCCGATGTCGGAAGCCGGATAGCCGACCTTCGAAGCTATGTCGCTGATCTTGTCGATGAACATAGCGGTGTCGTCGATCTTGCTCATGAAGAAGATGTCCTGGAACGCTCCCTTGTAGGTCTCTTTCCAGTACTTCTTCGCCGGGGAAGGAGTGATGGCCTTCTTGTAGAAAGCGTTAGCGCTTACGCTGCCGATGGAGTTGACAGGAACGAGTCCGTTCTTCTGAGCGAATTCCTTGATGTCAGCTTCCTGCTGCTCGCACTTCTCCTGCGGCAGAAGATCTCTTCCGCCAACGCCTACGAAGACTGCCCACGCGGGGAGCTCCTTCTTGAGAGCTTCGATCTCGGCGGCATCCTTACCCATAAGGTAAGCGATCTGGTTCTTGTTCAGGATGAAGAGCTCATCGGAGAACCTTACGTGGATAACGTCCCAGACGAAGTCCAGAAGAGCCTTCTCGGTCTCCGCGGTAACGAAGAAGCACTTGTGAGCCTGGTGAGCAAGCTCGCAGCGCAGGGATGCCCATGTTACGATGCCCATGGTGCCTTCGGACTGGGTGAGCATACGGTAGAAGTCGAGCATCATCGGTCCGAGCGGGCTGACCTGCCACTTCTCCTGGGTCCACTGCTTTTCGAGGGATCCTACCGGACCGCCGTTCGCGGCGTCGCCGGTGTACATGCGGTTTCCGTCGCCCCAGGTAACTTCGACGCAGCGGAACGGCTCGGTGTAAGAGAAGCCGTGGCAGGCGTTAAGTCTGGGCTCGATGTCCATGGCGTCGGCCAGAACGGACTTGGTGTCCTTGGGAGCCAGGGTGTATGCGAAGTGCATGCCCTTCCTTGCGAGAGCCTTCTGGAACTGTCCGTAAGTTACGCCGGGCTCTACTACAGCCATTCTGTGCTGTTTGTTGATGCTTAGGATCTTGTTCATTCCGGACAGGTCTACTATTACTGCTCCGGGAACGGACGGTACGGTGTCGCCCTTGTAGTGGGGAGCACCGGAACTGACAGGTATGATGGGGAAATACTTCTCGTTAGCAAGCTTTACGAGAGCCTCTACCTGGTCAGCGTTCTTCGCCTTTACGACGAAGCTTGGAGCCATTGCTTTAGCGAAGCTCTTGTCGCTGGCATAAGCGGCAAGGTCTGCTTCCTTGTCGGAAACAGCTGCAGCACCAAAGATCTTCTCCAGTTCAGCCTTGAGTTTAACCACGCGATTACCTCCTTTGGAATGCTGGATAAATGATTTATAAAACAAACGACCTTCGTTTATTCCCGCAAAAAAACGGACTGGAACGCCTTCAGCGCCAGTTCCGTGTATCTGACTATCTGGTCCTCCAGATCGTATTCGCCTTCCGTTACACACCAGCTGTAGCAGCAGCCGCGGGCTACCGTAAACAGATAGTCCACCATCTCGTCCGCGGAAAGATCCGAGACCAGCTCGTTTCTTTCGAGTCCGTCGGCGATGATGTCCGCCAGCACCTTGTGCATGGGTCTTCTGCTGGCGAACCAGAGGTTCTCCGGATTATACAGAACGCCCAGAAGATCCGTACCAGTCTCCACGTTAAGACGCGCGTAATAGCGGAAGAAATCCACTACGCGTTCTTTTGCGTTGCTGCCGTTTATCTTTACGGCAACGTTATCGGAGAAATAGTCGTCGGCTTTCTTGTAGATGTCCAGGAAGAGATCCGTCTTGGAAGGGAAGTAACTGTAAAAGGTACCTACAGAGATATCCGCCGTGGAGCAGATGTCGCGGACGGTAGTGTTCTGATAACCGTTCTTCTTCATGAGCTCCAGGGAAATATCCAGAACATGCTCTCTGGTCTTCTGCGCTTTTTTGCTAAGCAGCGGGCTGTTCAAAAGGTACCTCCTTAACCATAATTACCAAAAAAAGTATAACACGTTCAGTTTTAAAAATAAAGGATGACTTTGACAAAAATGGCAAAAAAACGGACGATTTTTTGGCAAAAATATAACATTTGTGGAGGCCGGAAAACGAACCACAATAGGTAGTGTTACGTATGAAAAACCGGCACCGAAAAGACGGCAGGAAAGACATAAAAAACAGCCCGGAACTATGTCCGGGCAATGCTTTTTTATGTTGTTTGTCTGCGTTTTCAGAACTGTTTTCTGATCGTAAGGATGTTCTGGCCGTCCTCGTATCTGTAGTTTACGTCATCCATGGTCTTCTTGACTATGAAAACACCCAGACCGCCTTCCCTGCGTTCGTCCGCGGGCAGCGTAATGTCCGGGTCATCCGCGGCCAGAGGATCGTAGGGCCTCCCTCTGTCGACAAAGGTAATGACAGCGGCGCGCGGATCGTCCTCGAGCGCAAACTTTACGGTAGCAAGACCGGTCGCCGGAGCGTACGCGTACGCGGCTATGTTGGCGAATACTTCGTCTACGGCTACGTCTATCTTGGACCTGATCTTGCCAGGGCAGTCCGCTGCGTCCAGCTGGGCGTTTACGAACTCAATGACCTTTTCCGTGTTCTGCGGCACCGCGGAGACCGTCATCTCCTTTTCCGCGCCGCGACCCGAAGTCCCGGCATCCCTGCCGAAGTACTCGAAGCACAGCATGGTTATGTCGTCGAACTGATCCGCCGTTCCCACGAAGGTCGATACGGCGTCGTCCACGGCCTTAAGGATGCCCTGAGGATCGCGGTCCTTTGCTTTGTTCAGAGCCTTAACGGCGCGCTCCATGCCGAACTGATCGTTGCTCAGGTTCGTGGACTCCACCACTCCGTCCGTGTACAGGAACAGCTTGGAGCCGGGCTCCAGCTGAAGCTCGTATTCTTTATATTTGATACCGGACATTCCTCCTACCACGAAGCAGTGCTTGTCCTTATATACCTCGAAATCTCCGTCCGGTGACTTTACCATCGGGTATTCGTGGCCGGCGTTGGCCGCAGTCATGTGTCCGGTGCGCAGGTCTATCACTCCCAGCCAGACCGTAACGAAGAGCTCCATGCGGTTGTTGGAGCAGATCTGCTCGTTCACCGCCTGCAGTACCGCGGCCGGGCTTAGACCGGTCCTGCAGTAGTTCTTTACAAGTATCTTGGACACCATCATGAACAGCGCCGCCGGAACTCCTTTGCCGGAAACGTCCGCCATTACCAGCGCCAGATGGTCGTCATCCACGAAGAAGAAGTCGTAGAAGTCGCCGCCTACCTCCTTGGCGGGCTGCATGGTAGCGTAGACGTCGAACTCGCCGCGCTCCGGGAAAGCCGGGAATACGTTGGGCAGCATGTCGGCCTGTATGCGTGTGGCAAGCGACAGCTCCATGCCTATCCTTTCCTTCTCGGCAGCGGCTCTGGCAAGGTCCTCTTCGAACTCGGACAGGTCTCTCTCCATGTCCGCCATTATGTTGCTCAGGTTCTCTATCTCGTCGCCGGTGCGTATGTTCAGCATGGCGAAGTGGTCAGTCACCTGGGCCCCGGACTTCTTGTCCGCCGCGTACTGTCCGGCGGCCGCCGCGATCTCGTTTATCGGGTCGACCAGTTTCTTCTTCATATATTTGGTGAAGAATACGGCCATCAGTATCATGACGGCCAGCACCGCTACGACGTACTGAAGAACGAAGCGGTTCATGCCCACGGACATTTCGTCCAGGGTTATGTCCGCAAGAACGAAGCACACCGTTTCGCCGGCGCTGTTCTTTACCGGAACTCCGCTGGTGCAGACCCATCCGTAGCGCTCCGTCTTATGGATATGGTAGAGCCTGCCCTCCCCGTTCCAGTTCATGAACTTGCGGATCTGCTTTTCCGGGACGCTTTCCCAGCAGCCGGTAAAGCATCCGGGCTCGTCATCGTACGGATCGGCTATGGTGACCATGGCGCCATGCTCTTCGTCGTACATTCCCAGGTAGACGTCGTTTACGTCCGCGGACTGAGCGAACTCGCCCAGGACCGTCTTTATGGTCCCCATGTTCGGAGACTTATCCACCAGGGTGAACTTGGCCTTGTAGCTTTCGGCCCCTACCTGAGAGCGCTCCTCTTCCGTAAGCCCGTTATAGATATTCATGACGTTCCCTGCCGCGGACTCCACGGGAGCAATCTTCTCCAGCATGGTCTTGGCGGTCTGCGCCATGGTGAACGACTCGCTTATGTACTGGCCGGAAAGGGCTACGCTGTACAGCCCCAGACCTATCGCGAACGCGACGAGGCCCAGGATCAGCGACCCTATGATGACCGAACGGAACACCTTGCCGGAGAGCGAATAATGCCTCCGTTCGAATTCTCCCATTTCTTTTATGCTTTTTTCCGGCATCTGTACGACCTTTCGTATGTGTCCGGAGCATGTGCCCGGATATTATCTAACCATATGATTTTACCATATTCGCGGCGACGGCGGTAGTGTCTTGTGCGGCCGGCATTTTCCACCGTTTCTTCACAGTGCCTTTTTATTTCTTTTGCTTTAACGGCTTATCATTATGCTGCAGGGGAGCATCTGACCGCTGCATAACGCAGGCGGACGGAACCCTCCCGGCACGGAACCATCTGCGAACGATCGCAGAGATATTCAGGAGAAAAGAAATGAAACGACGGAAAAAAACGATTCTCGTGCTGTACAGCGTACTGTTGGCGGCATTCTCCGTTTATTTCCTGCTCGATACTTTCGTCATAGAACGCGTATATTCGGCGGAAGCGCCGGCGGCAGTCTCACAAAGCGCCGCGGAAGAAAGCCCGGCATCCGGACAAAGCGGCGCGGAAGAAAGCGCCGCGAATACTCTCTCTTCAGCCGGAACGTCAGGCAAGGATGCCGCAAACACGGCAAACGACGATCTTTCATCCGGCGTTCAGAGCGAAGAGACCGCCGGCTACCAGGAGGCCGTTCAGGCTCAGGCCGGGCCTTCGGAACCGGTGATCACGGAAAACTCGTACAATGACGGAAACATCAGCATCACGATAACGGAATACAGACAGCACGACACTACCATCTACGCGGCGGACATTCAGCTGAGCTCCGCCGACTGCCTTAAGACCGCCCTCGCCAAAGGCTCCTACGGCAGGAACGTAACGGCAAAGACTTCCTCGACCGCCGCGGCGAACGACGCCATACTGGCCATCAACGGCGACTACTATGGCTCGCAGGAACGCGGATACGTCATCCGCGGAGGTGTCATTTACCGCAGCACAGCGGCGTCAGGCAGGCAGGACCTGGTGATCTATCAGGACGGCTCCATGGAAGTTATCCTCGAAAGCGACATAAGCGCGGAAGAACTGCTGGCCAAAGGCGCCAGGGACGTGCTGTCCTTCGGGCCGGAGCTTCTTAAGGACGGAGAGATAGCAGTAAACAGCAGTTACGAAGTGGCCAAGGCCACGAACAGCAACCCCCGCACCGCGATAGGCATGATAGACGAACTGCACTACATTTTCGTGGTGTCGGACGGAAGGACGAGCGAGAGCGCCGGACTGTCCGTCTACGAGCTGGCGGAGTTCATGAAGTCGCTGGGCGCAAAGACGGCGTACAATCTGGACGGAGGCGGTTCATCCACGATGTACTTCAACGGCGAGGTCATCAACGACCCTGTCGGCGGAGGCAGAGGACAATCGGAAAGGAGCGTGAGCGACATTGTATACATCGGATACTGATAAGAACACGCCGCGCGCCCCGGAAAGCGGAAAGTCCGCGGATAGAAAGCGTTCCCGCGCCGCCGGCTCCATCGCCTTCAGATACACGGCCGCGGCTGCTGCGGTCGCTGTAATAGGACTTGTCTACGAGCTGTTCAGTCACGGCGTATGGTCTCCGTTCATGGGATTTGGATTCATGGTCCCTCTCGTACTGGGGGCTCTGCCGAACTTCTTCATCTGGCTGACCGGCGCGAAAGAGCCCGGTCCCGCCGCGGAGAACGTGTATGCCTGCGGAGTGGTGACTCTCACGGCTGGCTGCCTGATGAAAGGAGTCCTGGAGATATTCGGAACGACTAACCATCTTATTAAGATATACCCTGTCGCCGGCGTGTTACTGACCGTCGCCGGAGCGATACTGTATCTGGCAGGAAAGAAAAAAGCGGAGGTCTGATCCTCCGCTTTTATGTTGCTTTAGGCAATGGCGCGTTAAGCCAGAACGCTTTTCCCGGCGCACAATGACCGCAGTCTATTTTAACGCAGCCGGTTACGCCTGCGCGCCTTTTATTATCTCCACGTTCAGCGCGCCGTTGTTCAGATCCACACGGAGCGTGTCGCCCATGGACAGATCGTTCTCCAGCATGGTCCTTGCGATGAGCGTCTCCACCTCGTCCTGAATGAATCGCTTCATGGGCCTTGCGCCGAACAGCGGGTCGTAGCTGCTGTCGATTATGAACTGCTTTGCCTCGTCCGAAACTTCCACGTTCAGGGATCTGTCCGCAAGCCTCTTCGAAAGGCCTGCCAGCTGCAGGTCGGCGATCTTGGAAACGTCGTCCTTGGTGAGCGGCTTGTACATTACGATCTCGTCCAGACGGTTCAGGAACTCCGGCCTGAAGCTTGCGCGAAGCAGCGCCGTAACCTGGTCCGACGCCTCCTTGCTAATGCTGCCGTCCGGACTGATGCCGTCCAGCAGGAACTGCGAACCGAGATTGCTCGTAAGGATTATTATCGTGTTCTTGAAGTCCACCGTGCGGCCCTGGGAGTCGGTTATCCTGCCGTCGTCCAGCACCTGCAGCAGTACGTTGAAAACTTCCGGATGCGCCTTTTCCACCTCATCGAAGAGCACCACGCAGTACGGTCTGCGGCGCACTGCCTCGGTAAGTTGGCCGCCCTCGTCGTAGCCTACGTATCCCGGAGGCGCTCCTATGAGCCTGGACACCGAGAACTTTTCCATGTACTCCGACATGTCTATTCTTACTATGTTCTTCTCGTCGTCGAACAGCGCTTCCGCGAGAGCCTTGGCAAGTTCTGTCTTGCCTACGCCGGTCGGGCCCAGGAACAGGAAGGAACCTATAGGTCTGTTAGGATCCGCGATGCCCGCTCTGGAGCGCAGGATGGCCTCCGAAACGGACTTTACGGCCTCGTCCTGTCCGATGACTCTCTTGTGAAGTATGTCTTCCAGATGGAGCAGTTTTTCACGCTCGCCCTCCATCAGCTTGGATACCGGGATGCCGGTCCAGCGGGCAACGATCTCCGCTATGCCTTCTTCGTCCACGGTGTCGCGCAGCAGCCTGCCCTCGCCGGACTTGTTCTCCGCGTTCTTCTGCAGCTCCGCAAGTTTCTTTTCCAGTTCCGGCAGCGTCGAATACTGCAGCTTGGAAGCGGTCTCGTAATCGTAGCGCCTCTGGGCCTCTTCTATGCGGCCGGTGACACGCTCTATCTCCGCCTTGGCTTCCTTTATACGTTCCACGGCGCCCTTCTCGTCGTCCCAGCGGGCGCGCATCTCTTCGAACTTTCCGCGCAGGTCGTTAAGCTCTTCCACGAGCTTTTCGCAGCGCTCCTTGGACAGGGAGTCCTTCTCTTTTTTAAGGGCCATCTCCTCTATCTCCAGCTGCATTATCTTGCGGCGCAGAGCGTCCATCTCAGATGGCATGGAGTCCATCTCCGTGCGGATGGAGGCGCAGGCCTCGTCTACCAGGTCTATTGCCTTGTCCGGCAGGAAACGGTCGCTTATGTAACGATCCGAAAGCGTAGCGGCGGCGACCAGCGCGCTGTCGTGTATGGTAACGCCGTGGTAGATCTCGTAGCGCTCCTTCAGACCACGGAGGATGGATATGGTATCCTCAACGGTAGGTTCGCCCACGAGCACCGGCTGGAACCTTCGCTCCAGAGCGGCGTCTTTTTCTATGTAATTCCTGTATTCGTTCAGCGTGGTGGCGCCTATGCAGTGCAGTTCGCCCCTGGCCAGCATCGGCTTAAGGATGTTGCCCGCGTCCATCGCGCCGTCGGTCTTGCCGGCGCCCACGATAAGGTGCAGCTCATCGATGAAAAGTATTATCTTTCCTTCGCTTTCCTTTACCTCCGCAAGCACGGACTTGAGTCTTTCCTCGAACTCGCCGCGGAACATTGCGCCCGCGATAAGAGAGCCCATGTCCAGCGAGTACACGGTCTTGTTCTTAAGTCCTTCCGGCACGTCTCCGCGCAGTATACGCTGAGCCAGGCCTTCCACTATGGCGGTCTTTCCTACGCCCGGCTCGCCTATCAGCACCGGGTTGTTCTTAGTCTTTCTCGACAGGATGCGGATGACGTTGCGTATCTCCTCGTCACGGCCTATCACCGGATCCAGCTTCTGCTCCCTGGCTCTCTCCACAAGGTCGAAACCGTACTTTTCCAGAGGCTTTCTGTTATCCTGATCCTGCTGGTACATATTGTTCATGTTCATATTATCACCTCGTTTAAGGTTTATAGCTTTATTGATTATCTGTTTAGGTCCCGGGCGATGCGGTTTTACGCCGGACTGTCGGGGAACCCGGTTCTTAACGATCGGCGAGCCCGAAGGCGAAGACGGAGTTTAGAACCGCTGGGAGGGCCCCCGTCAAGACGGGAGGCGTGTCCGGCGTAAAACCGCATCGCCCGAAAGCTCCTGAAACGTCAGATCAGATACTTATTGTTCCTGAAATACGACAGATACTGCATCTCCAAGTCCCTGTCCGTAAGCATTCCGGCAAGGTAGCGCTTCATTGTCTTATCGAACGCGGTAACGTATTCCGACAGCGCCTTGCCCAGATCCTCTTCCGTGTACTTTGCGCCGCGGGGGATGGATATGGTCCTTACGAACCTGGACGGGGACAGCTCGTACCTGATGGCGCCGGGCAGGAAGTAACCTGCCGCGTAGTTGTCCTCCAGCTCCTTCCAGAGCACGAAGAACCTTGCCATGTTGTTCAGCAGCGACGCGGACTGGCTGCGGAAGTTTACCGCAAGCTCGCCTATCGCGGCGTCCTGGGGCGTTCTGTACAGCTGTACTACGTAGCGCACCGTGGGACGGTACTTGTACTCCAGGCTGCTCTTTACCGACATGCTCAGCTGGTTAGGCGTGACCATGGGTACCAGCTCCGAGCTGCGGTCCAGCAGTTCCTCCATGCGGCGGAAGATGCTGTCTATCTGCTTTTCCGGCGTGCTTACCGACACGTATTCCGCAAGGATCTGGTTGACCAGATTGGAACGGTTGGTGCCCTGCCGCAGCGCCAGTTTATCTATCTCGCTTACGACTTCGTCCATAAGCATCAGGCTGTACAGACTCTTATTCATTACGATCACCTTTCTTTAAAAACGGCGGGATGGACCCGAGGGCTCTCCCGCTTATCTATGACGACTGACGCGTACGCGCCCTCTCTTACTCTTGCAATCCAAGTATAGCACTTTTGTAAATCTTGTCAAGCGATTTATATAAAGATCTAAACATTTTTAGAGGCTGTTTTTTAGCGCCCACGTCACGGCAATCGAAAAGGCAGGGATCCTGTCCCTGCCTTCTAAACCCGTTCTGATGCGCTTCCGGGCTATTTTTTCACGTCGTAGCTGGCCATTATCTTTCCGGTCTCGCTGTCCATGCAGCATACGAAGCTGCTGCCCGCGGTGAGCCTGAGCTCGCGCCCGTCCGGATGTGTCAGGATCAGCCCGCCGTCCTCGGAGAAGCTCCACGAAAGCTCGATTATCCTGCCGCCCTTGGCGTAGTATCCGCTTCCGCTGGTAAGCTCCGCCTCCAGCCTTCCCTTGTCGTCTCCTTCGATCCTGGAATACTTGACGTGGAGCGCCAGAACGTTGTCCACGGCCACCTGTTCGTTGTTGTTGGCGTCCACGTAACCGTTGCCGAACTCGCTTACCAGATACTTTCCCGACGCCGCGTCGTAGTCGAACTGCGTCTGTTTGGAGTTGTTCATGTAGACCGTTACAGCCTCCGCCACACCGCCGCGGCTCATGTCCGTATCACCGAAGCGAAGAGGCCCTTCGTAGTCATCCAGATGCTCCATGCCCCTGGTAACTCCAACGCCCGGGACCATCGCGGTCATCTTTGCGGTATCGGCGAACAGAGTGTGCTCGAAAGCGTAGCCGCTCCTTCTTCTGGCTGTATCGCGGAAGAAGAACTTGTAGTTGCCGTACACAGCATCCAGGTCCGCCACGTGTTTGATTATAATGTCGTTGAGGCCCATGGGGCTGCCGCCCGCGTGGGTGTAGATTGCGTCGAAGGCAATGGCCATGGATACGTCGTAGCTTCTGCAGCTGCGGACCGGTCCGATGGTCGGAGCCCCGGTGATGTCCTGGAACAGCGCCAGGAAGCGGGTCATGTTGCCCTCCACGTTGAACTCGAAGATGATGTCCGCGGCAGAAAGACCCTTTGACGGAAGAGCGCCGCTGGCGTTGTCGATGACTACCGCATAAGGCCTTTCCTTAAGCGGCTCTTCGATCTTTTCACCGTTCAGCCAGTTTATCGCCTGAGGCGCGGGAGCGGCTTCGTTCTCGTCCTCCGCTTCGTGGACGGGCGGAATGAGCCTGGGTTCCGGCTCTGCGGTGTTCTGAGGCTGAAACGCGCATCCGCTGAGCATCGCCAGCGCAAGTATCGCAAATATTAAAATGGAAACGAACTTTTTCATGATTATCCCCTTTTATATTAAATGATTATATCATCTGCGCGATATTTGCACAAATAATAAAAACTGCCTCCCGGGTGGGAAGCAGTTCGGGATCGGTATGTATCTTGCGCAGACGCGCGCAGATGTCTTTCAGCGCTTTACGCCGTAGTTCTTTACCACCTTGGACAGAACCTTTGTAAGGATGCCGCCGATGATGGCAACGGACACGGCTTCTATAAGGCCCTGGACTCCGACCAGCAGCACCACGAAGTGCAGCGGGTTGAGCGCGCCCTTTGTCGCGACGATGTTCTGGATGTACTCAGTGTTGTAGAACATGAGTATGATGTATCCCATGAAGAATATCGTGTTGAGCAGCGGAGCGGAAAGGGCTCCCACGAAGTAGCTCCAGGTCTTTTCGTCGCGGTCCAGTTTGCTTACAGCCTTAAAGATCAGGCCGCAGCACACTCCCATGAGTATGCGCATGCCTACGCACAGGATGACGGTGCTTACCGGGTTGTTCTGGAAGAAGAACGATGTCATTCCTCCTGCGCCCGAGATGGCGTCCCAAAGGCTGAAGAGCCCGAATACTCCGCCGAGTATGGCGCCCGTGAGCGGTCCCATCAGCATTGCTCCGATGGCTATCGGCAGCGTAAGGAAGCTCATGTTGAGCGGTCCGATGGGTACTCTTCCGAGGCCGAGCAATCTCATTACCACCTGAATGGCTATGAGCAGCGCCAGCTGGGCAAGGAACCTGGTGTTCACCCTCTTTGTTGTCTTTTCCATTATAGATTTCCTCCTTATTACCTCTCCCTTGCGGGATGCTGTATAATCAAGTTAATTATAAGAAAAACCGCGGACTTGTCAATGATTCCCGACAGTTCGCGGTTCTGAATTTTATGTGAAGTTTTTACCTGACTGCGACTAGTGAGCGTCGACTCCGCCGCTGTCAGCGTCCGGGCAGCAAACGAATGTGTGTCCGCGCATCAGCTCCAAAGGAGTTCCGTCAGATTTTTTTAGCGTCAGGCCCTTGTACTCCTCGAGTGCCCATTCAATATCTATCATCTTGCCTTCGCAAATATAAACACCCTTGCCTCCGGTCATGTCTGCAAGAAGCGTACCGCCTCCGTCCGGTCCTCGTCTGTATTTAGTGTGAAGAACTAGAACATTTTTTACTGCTACCTGTTCTCCTGTGTTGCCGTCAATATATTTATCGTCATGCTCGCTTATCAGATACTGTTTTTTGGCGCTGTCATAATCGAACAGAGTAATCTTCTTTGAATTCATGTGGACGGTTACTGAAGTAGCTGAGACTCCGGAACCCGTCTGGGCTTCATCAGTAAATCTGAGGGCGTTATCGAAACCTGATTCGTGGACTTTACGGAAATCAGTCTCCGCAAAACCTGCAGCGAAACGCTCACCGGTCATGAACATCGTATGTTCGTATGCGTAGCCGGCTGCCTTTCTCTCCTGATCGCGGTAGAAAATGTTGGTGTAACCCATTCCGTTGATATGATCCACATGCCTGGACTTTATCTGGGCATTAGCCGTGTTGCTGCCACCGACAGAAATATATAATGAATCGAAGGCCAGAGCCCAGTCCAGATAATACGGTCTGGCACTGCGTATGCTTCCGATCTTACCCAATTCAGGAGTTATCTGTTGGAAAAGACCTATCATTCTGGTAATATTGCCTTCCGCATTCATCTCCACGAGGATCTCGGCCGCAGAATTGCCATGCATCGGCATAGCATAAGATATGTTATTTAGCATTACACCTACTGGACGCAGGCTCGTAATATCTTCCTCCGTTTCCTCTCCGCTAAGCGGGTTGTAGTACTTGGGCTTCGGCGGTTCCGGTTCGGGTTCGGGTTCCGGCGCCGGTTCCGTGTTGGTGTTGGTCTCGTTGTTGACGTTCGCAGTGTTGGTCCCGCCGTTGCCGCACGCGCAAAGGCCAAGCAGCATGGCTAATACCAGCAGTAAAGCTAAAATTCTCTTAAACATAATCTTCCTCCTGATCTATGCTCCGAGACTTTCGGTACTGATCCCGAGCCTCTCGTAAGAGTCTTTCTTAAGGTTTTTAAGGTCTATCTTGCCGGTCGGCTTCATCGGAAGCTGGCGGAAGAACAGCACGTATCTGGGCTGCTTGTACGACGCCAGTTTGCCGGACAGACCGTTGCGTATGCGCTCCTCGGAAAGGCCGGAGCCCTTCTCCAGGACCACGCACAGGCAAATCTCCTCGCCGTAGTGTTCGCTGGGGACGCCTATGGCTTTGCAGCTGTCGACCCCGCCCATCTCCATTACGGCATTCTCTATCTCCACGGGGCTGATGTTCTCGCCGCCGCGTATTATCAGATCCTTTATGCGGCCGGAGAGCCTTAGATA
>JAEEGL013382789.1_pt1 | contig 15684 bp, 19 predicted proteins | sample 9134231 | NCBI WGS metagenome assembly JAEEGL01 (sample SAMN16246548, study PRJNA631951) | gut metagenome | biome: gut microbiome; feature: rumen; material: fiber-attached | host: Bos | place: Iran: Karaj | collected 2018-10
ATCTCCTTCACTGTGCCGCGGAAACTGCCGTTGCCGGTGGCGTGCTTCATGACGTTGCGCGTCGCCACCTCGTTGCTTCCCCTGACACCCACCACAGGCTCCAGCGGCAGCTGCCACGCCTTGGTCTCCTCCGCCCACCACAGGCTGAGCGGAAAGCGCTGCTCGTTGCCTGCGTAATTGCTCGCGGCAATCACTGGAGGCAGCGCGTAGCCCAAAGCGCCAGGATAATGCGACGCCATATCGAGTCGGTCGTAAACACCTTTCAGACGTCCGTTTGCCTTGATTATGATTTTTGGAGTATTCATGTGCTGTCTGTGTTTTTATGACAGTGCAAAAATGAGGTATTAACACGCTGAAATAAAAAATGTTAGTCAGATTGGCAGTGTTTTTTGCAGAGGGAGGAAAATGGGGTGAATTTTGCGGTGTTAAAACACACGAAACATGGCATTTAAGAAGATTGACAGAGAGTTTTGCCTGACCGACGACTCGGTGAACGTCTATGGCTACCGCTTGCTGACAAGCGGACTGCAGCTGGACAGATTCACACCGTCCATCGGGTTTTTGATGCACGACCGCGAGAAAGGCGTGGCGGTGCGTTGGGAGGACTTCCGCATAGAGGAAGGCAGGCTGTACGCCAAACCAGTGGTGAACGAATCGAAGTTCCCCGGACTGGCGCAGGAGATAGAGGACGGGTTCTACAGCGCGGCGAGCGTTGGACACATTGTGGCGCTGGAGTACAGCGACGAGCCTGAGTATAAACTGGAAGGACAGACGGGCGTAACGGTGACCAAGTGGTTTCCGAGGGAGTGCTCCATCGTGGACATACCAGGCAACTACAACGCCCTGGCACGCCTGTACGACGAGAACGACACATTATTGCATGACTTAACCGATAAAACAGAAAAAATCATGGAAACAAACGGAATCAAAGTAGAAGACCTGCAGCTGCCTAACCTGAAGGCAGACGCGACAATGGAGCAGGTGACAGCGGTAATTAACGACCTGAAGGCGAAAGCCGAGAGAACGGAAACCGCGGAGAAGCAGCTGGCCGAACTGAAGGCAAGCATGAACAAGGACAAGGTGAACGCACTGCTGGAGAAAGGCAAGGCGGAGAGACGCCTGACGCAGGAACTCGCCGACAAGCTCGGCAGAGACTACGCCGACAGTCCAGAGGCGCTCGAGGAACTGATAGGCGCGATGCCGGTGCAGGCTGTGGCAAGCGAGCACACAGAGGCTGTGCCTGAGGAGCTCAAGGGCAAGACCTACCGCGACCTCTACATGAGCGGCGAGCTGGAGGAAGCCGCAAAGAAGTACCCGGACTACGTGAAGAGTCTGAAGGAGCAGAACTAAGAGAGAGAGTCAACAAAGACATATTAAACACCATTTAAACACAAGAAAAACATGGCACAACCAATTTCAGTGGAAATTTTCCAGAACTACGTAGCGGAGAAGCTGCGTAGAGAGAATCCGTTCCTCGCCGCTGCGGCTGACGAGAGCGGCAGCGTGCTCGGCGGAGCTGTGGTGCACATACCACAGGCGGGATCATCGCCAAGCGTAGTGAAGAACCGTTCGACATTCCCTGCCACAGCAGTGAAGCGCAGCGACCGCGACGTGACATACGCCTTAGACGTATTCACAACAGACCCTACGCACATCGACTGGGCTGAAGTGAACGAGCTGAGCTACGACAAAACCGACTCCGTGCTGCGCGACCACGTGGCGACACTCATGGAGACCATTGGCGACAACATGCTCTACAACTGGGTGAACGGCAAAAAGCTCAATGCCGGCGGCACAGCCTACGAGGCTGACGCGCTGCCTGCTGCCAACAAGATAGCCACAATAGGCTCATCGACGGCAGTGAATGCAGAGGACGGCCAGACAGGCAACCGCAAGGCGCTCACCTATAAGGAACTGCAGACAGCGCAGGCGAAGATGAACAAGGCTGGAGTGGCAAAGGCAGGCAGATACGCGCTGCTCGAGAGCTACATGTACCAGCAGTTCCTCGACTCGCTCTCAGCCAACCAGATGGCGGCATTCCAGGAGTCGGCAGACTTGAAGAACGGAATCGTAGGACGCTTCGCAGGATTCGACATCATGGAGCGTTCGCAGGTATTGGCATTCTCTGCCGCTGGCGTGGCTAAGGTGCCGGGCGAGGCGCTTGACGCTACCGACAACCTCGCGTGCCTCTTCTGGCAGAAGGACTGCGTGGCCAAGGCCTTGGGTGACATCAAGCCATTCCAGAACATCGACGACCCACAGTACTACGGAGACATCTTCTCGGCACTCGTGAAGTGCGGAGGACGCTGCCGCCGCGAGGACTGGGCAGGAGTGCTCGCCGTTGTGCAAGCTGTGTAAGCAGATGAAATAGAACCATTTTGTTAGACCGGACAGAGGGAGGAGAAGCTAAGAGCGGGATGAGAGTCACGGCATCGCGGCCTCTCCGCCCTCTGTATAATTAAAAGGAGACATAACATGAACGAGAAAGTAAAATCATACTTCGAGAGATACAAGAGCCACGACGTGGTCTATGAGACCAGGGGCAAGCTGTTTCACGACAAAGGCTCGGCTCTGAGCCACGCCGCTGGCGAGAAGGTCGTGACCTACACCAGAGCCGATGCGAAAGCCGCGGCATCGAAGAAACCGAAAACCGAAACTAAAGGAGAGTAAAGAACATGGCACTACCATACGTTAAAATCAAGTTCGCCAACGGTGCTCTGGGCACTGTGGCGCCGTCGGCCGACAAGGTCGTCGGCATACTGGGCGACGCCGACGCTGTGGCTGGCAAGTTCCAGCAAGGCAAGGCTTACCAGGTGTACAGGCTCGACACGCTGAGCAAGACATTAGGCATAAGCAAGGAGTCCGACCTCTACAAGGCGGCAGCCGAGTTCTATGCCGAGGCAGGAACAGGCGCCGAGCTCTGGATATACGCGCCGGCTGACGAAGCCGAAGCGCCAGAGATGGACTTCATCAAGCAGGCGGGCGGCAGACTCAGAGCCGTGGCAATAGTCACACCAGTGGAGAGCGCGAACGAGCTGGGCGACCTGCAGGACATAGCCGAGGAGGCGACCGAGACGCTGTACGCCCCGGTGACGTTCATAGCCGGAAGCGCCGAGACACTGTCAGCCGACCTCACTGAGACCGCCTACAACCGCGTGATGTGCGTGATAGGCTCGACATCGGCCGCAGGAATACCTGCGGTGGGAGTCGTGGCAGGAAGATACGCCGCCACGGAGGTGCAGGAGAACGTGGGCAAGGTGAGACTGGGCGCGCTGTCGATAGACGAGGTGTACATAGACGGCGAGGAGGTCGTGGACAACGACAAAGCCGAGAGCCTGAACACCAAAGGATATGTGACATTCCGCACCTACGTGGGCAAAGCCGGATGGTTCATAACCGACGACATCCAGGCGTGCGAGACCACCGACGACTACCGCTCGCTGGCACGACGCAGAACGATAGACAAGGCGTTCCGCATAGCCTACGACACGCTGCTTGACTGGGTGAACCAGGAAATCCCTGTCACACCGGAAGGCACTATCCAGGCACAGATGGCCAAGAGCATCGAGCAGTGCGTGGAAAGCGCCGTGGCAAGCAACATGGGCGACGCGCTGAGCCAGGAAGGCAACGAGCTGGGCGTGGAGTGCGTGGTGGACACCGAGGAGAGAATAGCGAGTACAAGCAACCTCAAGATAGCCTTGCGCGTGCTGCCATACGGCTACGCCAAGTACATCGACGTGGAGCTCGGATTCAAGATCATAAGTTAAACCAAGAAAAGGAGATTAAGACATGACATTCGATTCAACACAATACGAGTGGAGCGACCTCACGCTCATACTGGGCGGCAAGGTGATAACCGGCATAAGAAGCGTCAGCTACGAGGTGGGCAAGGAGAAGGAACTGCTCTACGGCAAGGGCAACGAGCCTATCGCCATACAGAGCGGAAACAAATCCTATTCCGGAAAGATAAAGGTGCTGACTGGCGAGCTGAACACGCTGGTGAAAGCCGGCGGCGGCAGCCTGCTGGATCTGCAGCTCGACGCTGTGGTGTGCTACGGCAACCCTTCGGAGGGCGACGTGATGCGCACCGACAAGATATTCGGCATACAGTTCACCAAAGAGCCGGTGGACTGGAACCAGGGCGACAAGTTCGCGGAGCACGAGCTTGACATCCTCTTCCTGAGAGTGATAAAAGACTGACAACAACAATGACGCGAGGAGGACGGACTGTCCCCCTCGCGCCGCTAACATTAAAAATCGTACAGACGTAGCGCGCTACGTACAGACGCGATTAATCGCGTCTCTACCATAAATGAACAACTCATACAGACGTAGCGCGCTACGTCTCTACAAAAAAACGAACGAATATGGCAACATTAAAGGAAACACAGATAGAGGAATGGAAGAAGAAATACGGCAAGGTGCTGAGCTGCACAGCCACCAATGACGAAGGCGGCGAGGAGACAGCCTACTTCCGTCCAGTGGACCGCACGACGCTGAGCTACGCCATAACACTGCAGAAGCAGAACAAGGACGTGGAGATGGTGGAGCACGTGGTGAAGGAGTGCTGGATCGGCGGCTCGGAGAAGTTCAAGACCGAACTGCCGTACATCATCGGCGCAACGCAGGTGGTGGCTGAGCTGATGCAGGTGAAGCAGGTTCAGATAAAAAACTTGTAGAGGCCTCCCGGGGCTCTGTAGAGGAGAACTGGGTGGCCTATGTGGACACGCTGCTGGAGTATTACCTGCACATAGACCCGAGGAAGCTGACCGACGAGGAATGGGCGTGGAAGTTCAACGCCTTGGCGGAAATAAGGAAAAAAGAGGCTGGCGGATAGGCAATAAAAAAGCCGCCCTGGAAAGGACGGCTTGAGTATGGGGAAAATATATCTTAACCTATCATCAGAACGGACCAAAAAGGTCGTCATAAGGGCTACCTCCATCTCTAAAATGAATGTCGCCCTTGAAGAAATGGTAAATGAAAAAGACTATCCAATAAACAAGACCAATTATCAGAGCCCATCCGATGATAAATGCAAGGATTGTCATAATCATGGCTTTTAAGATTGAATGTTCACTACAATAATAAAAAAAATATTTCACAATGGCAAGCAATTCGGTAAAATTCAACATAGAAATAGGCGGAGCCGCCTACAGCGGCATCGCGCAACTCAGTGAGGCGATGGACGACCTGAACGTGAAAGTGAACAAGACGCAAGGATTATTCAAATCGTTCGGTGACGCAGCTTTGAGATTCAATGCAGTAACCGACTTCATCGGCAAGGCAACCTCTGCCTTCAGTGGCATAGCCAAGGCTGGCATGGACAACGAGATGCTGCTGATGAACATGCGCACGCTCTACCAGGGCAACGCCGAGGCTGCGCAGGATATGTACGACCGCATCGCCGAGTATGGCAAACAGACGGTTTATGACAAGAGCGGACTCGTCGAGGCTCAGAAGACCATGATGTCGTTCGGCATCGAGGGCGAGAAGGCGTTCACAACGCTCAAGCAGATAGGCGACATAGCCATGGGCGACAGCGGCAAGATGCAGTCGTTGTCCTTGGCGTTCTCGCAGATGTCGAGCACAGGCAAGCTTACGGCTCAGGATCTGAACCAGATGATAAACGCCGGATTCAACCCATTGCAAGAGATGAGCCGCACGACAGGCATCAGCATCGGCGAACTGCGGGAGAAGATGGAGAAAGGTGCCATAAGCGCCGACATGGTAGCGCAGGCGTTCGCATCGGCAACGAGCGAGGGCGGTCTGTTCTACGAGGGAGCAGAGAAAGGCGGCGAGACCATGGCTGGCAAGGTGGCGCAGATAAACGACACCATCGAGGAGTTCAAGGTCAAGATATTCGAGGCAACGGGCGGCGCTGCTGCCTATGCGGCAGTGGCTGGCGACATAGTGACACAGATAGCGCCTATGGTTCCTGTGTTCAAAGGCATAGGCAGCGGCGCAATGTCGCTTGTTAAGACATTAGGCAGGAAGCTCATGCCTATAATCGCAGCGACCATAATAAATCTGAACGTGGCAAAGATGTCTCTGCTTCAAGCCGGCGGTCCATGGATGTTCTTCAAACAGATGGGCGAGATGGCGTGCAGGGGCGTAAGTCGAGCCATAGGCAGCATTCCAATTGTGGGATGGATAGCGATAGCCATTGGCGCGATAATAGGTGCAGCCGCCCTGCTGCGTGAGCACATCGACAGTGTGACAAGATTCATGCAGACGAGATTCGGCAAAGTGCTGAGCGTGATGTTCCCGATAATCAACGTCGTGGTGAGCATCGCAAAGCATTGGGATTCCATAAAGACGGCATTCACCGACGGCGGCATCATTGCCGGACTCAAGAGAATAGGATTCGTGCTGCTGGATGCCATGCTGGTTCCTATTCAGAACCTCCTGGAGCTGGTGTCGAAGATTCCGGGGATCGGGAACTTAGCTGCCGGCGCCGCCGCGAAGATCGCGCAGGTTCGCCAGAATCTTGACAAGGCGACCTATGTGGCACCGAAAGCGGAAAAGAAAGAGAAGACGGAAAACGGCGGCGGCATCTTCCAGCCGGTGGTGACACCGACAGGCAAAACGCCCAAGACGGTGAAGAAGAACACCGAGTCGATAGCCACAGGCGGCACGAGAAGCACGACCGTGAACATAACCATAGGCGACATGATAAAGCAGTGCGTGTTCAACGGCTCGGTGAACGAGAATGTGGACAACGTGGCAGACAAGTTCGCCGAGGCTCTGAACAGAGCTTTGGGCATGGCCTACGCCACGGCTAAAGTGTGATTAAACAGCGTTAAACAAAAGATTAAACACCATGCAGGACTTACTACTTGACGAGGACTACGACATAATAACCGAGGACGGCGACCTGGCTGTGGGCACGACAGACTACCAGCACCAGGCGCTGATACTGAAAAGCAGCCGTGGCGAATGGAAGCAGCACCCCGGACTGGGCGTCGGGCTGGGCGACATGGTCAACGACGAGCGCCCGGAGCGGTGGAAGTCCGAGATCATCGAGCAGATGGAAGCGGACAACATGATAGTGCGTGAAGTGGACGTGACAAGGGAGCGCGTGGTCATAGACGCCGAATACAGATAACACGAAGACACATCACACATGGCAAAGGTAAGACATAAGCAGACAACACTCGACCTCGCGCTGGAGATATGCGGAAGCATAGAGGACGCCTTCGCGCTGTGCGAGGCGAACGGATGGAACATAACCGACGAGCTGCCGACAGGCGCGGAGGTGAGGGAGACTGAGCCGACCACGGCGAACGGACGCGACATCGTGGCGCAGTACAAAGGACGGCAGACACATCCGGCTTCGGACGTGGCTGAGGATACCCTGCCGGGCGGCATCAACTACATGGGCATCGAGATTGATTTCATCGTATCATAAATATCGTAGAGACGTCATAATATGGCGTCTCTACAGAAAAATGAATCATCATCGTACAGACGTAGCGCGCTACGTCTCTACAAAAAAACGGGAAAAACAATGGCAAGAACAATAGAACAGATAATGCAGCAGTTGCTCGCCGCCAAGGAGCAGGACGAGACACTGCGCGAGCGGCTGACATCAACAAGCAAGACGGCTATATGGAGGCTCTTGCTCTACATAGTGGCTGTGGGGACAAACGTGGTGGAGTCGCTCTGGGACGCGATGAAAGCCGACGTGGACGAAGAGATAGACGCTCAGAAGCCGCATCGTCTGAAGTGGTACAGAGACAAGGCGCTGGCGTTCATGTACAACATGACGCTGCCCGAGGACAGCGACACCTACGACACCACGGGCATGACCGACGACCAGATAGACAGCAGGAAGATAGTGAAGTTCGCCGCCGTGGAGGAGATGAACAACCTGGTGATAATAAAGGTGGCGAAGGGCGACGACCAGCGCGAGCCGCTGGACGACACCGAGGACAGCCCCGAGTTCACGCTGTTCAAGGCGTACATGCAGGAGATAAAGGACGCGGGAGTGAGACTGAGTTTCGTGAACCAGGCGGGCGACGCGTTCAGCTGCGCGCTCACGGTGCTCTACGACCCTGTGCTGCTGGAGTCGGAAGTGAGAGCGGCGGTGAGAAAAGCCATAAAGTCATACATCAGAGGGCTGCCGTTCAACGGCGAGTACACAAACATGTCGCTCATCGACGCCGTGCAGGCAGTCTCCGGCGTGAAGATAGCGGAACTGACGGTGGCCAAGGCTGGCGACAGCGCCATAGCCGTGAGGAACAAGCCTGCGGCTGGATACTACAACGTGGAGGATGATGACATAACCGTAAACTGCGAGCCTTATGCATAGCGACGGATTCTACAGAGTGAACATGGCGCGGCTGGGCGTGATGCTGCTGCCGACCGCCCTGAGAGGCGCGGTGATGACGAGCGTGGCGAGATTGCTGCTCTCGCCGCTGGCGGCTCTGGCGGTGGAGCTGAACAAGTACCGCGGCGAGAGGCTGCAGGAGATAAGGACGACCGGCCAGGTGCGCATACTGCGCAACACGCTGAACGACCGGCTGGACATGGCGGAGAGGCGGATAGAGATAGCCGACGGCGAGGACGGCGTGGCGACATACGCGAGACAACAGGGCACGATGCCGGTGCTGTTCATACGCTCTCGCGACTCAGACAGGAAGACATACGTGATGAAGCGCGGACTGACCAACGGCGGCGTGGGGTTCATAGTCAAGCTGCCGCCCGACGTGCACGACGACCCGAGAAAATACGCCGAGGCGAGCGCGCTGGTGAAGAAGCACCACCTCGCCGGCACGACATACGAGATAATTAAAAACCAATAACACAAGAAGAACATGGCAGAAGAGACTACAAGACGGACGATAGCTAATTTCAACAACGGCGTGGGCGGCAAGTTCCCGCTCGACATCGAGGGGCTGACTGCCCTGCAGAACAACGAGCGGCTGCTGGCGGCGATAGGCGCGCTGGGCGGCGACCTCTACATACTGAGCGGATGCGAGTCTGCCGGCGACGCCGGCTACGTGTTCGTGAAAGACACGGACGGCGACTATCCGCTGGGCGAGGTGCTGAGAGTGGAGGAAGGACAGCCGGCAGACACACTGTGCCTCGTGACCGAGGGAGTGGACGTGACGGCGGAACAGGTGACATACACGGGAGCATACACCACACGCCATCTCGAATGGGGAACGGGAACAAAGATGTACAACTACTCCGCCTTCAAGAAGCTCGACTCTGTGGCGACCATGATGGCGACCATAGAAGCCCTGCGACAGAGAGTGGAAGAAATTCAGCCCGAAGCGATAGGCACGATTAAGATGTGGCCGAGCGCCACTGTGGGACCAGGCGGCAAAGAGTTCTCCGATGCGGACAGCAAGTGGAAGCTTTGTGATGGCACCGCCACACCGACAGGCGAAGAGTACACGAAAATCCTCAGCCTTGTAGGCAGCAAACTGCCGAACATGAGCGGGCAGTTCGTGGTTGGTTATAGCGAAGGACATAGTGAATATGGAGATATAGGCAATACAGGCGGAGTTGAAAGTGTGACTTTGACGGCTCAGCAATCCGGATTGCGAAGACATAATCACCGAGTACGATGCGGCTGGAAAACAGGCTCTGCTGCCAGTGACCCAGATGGACTATGGTTCTCAAATATGAACCAAAACACCGACTACAAGCCAAACCCGAGATACTATGGCATACTCGGTCAGGACACCGAGCCGATAATTGAACCGTCTGGCGATTGGGATGCTGAACAGCCTCACGAGAACCGCCCTCCGTACATCGTCATGGCTTACATTATAAAAGTGAAGGACTAAAAACATACGACAATGGCAATACAGATAAGAGAACAGCTGAAAAGATGGTTCAGCAGGGGTCAATACCCGACAGAAGAACAGTTCGCCGACGCCTTCGACTCCTTTGTCCACAAGGGCGACAAGATAGGCGTGGGCAGCATGGACCAGCAGACGCTCGACATAATCAACGCCAAAGCAGAACAGACGGCGCTCACCGCCGAGGTGGCGGCGAGACAGAACGCCGTGCGCGAGCTGGTCGGCAGGATAGACGCACTGGGCGCCGAGGTTCTGGCCTATGACGAGAGCGACTTCCGCGCACGAGAGATAGCCGACGGCGCCTACATCAGAATATACACCTGCCCGGCGCACTTCGACGGCAGCACGCTCATCAGAGCGGTGATGGCAGACAACCCCGACGGCGGCATAGTCCAGGACATCCTCGAGCTCTACACCAACGGCGAGATGGACACCTGCCACGTCACTAACATGACAAGCCAGCATGGTTACAGCCTCTATACACGCTACAACTCTGACGACGACACGCTCGAGGTTTACAGATGGTTCTCCGACGACCTTCCGATTAAGCTGTATGTCTGGAAGGAGGAAGGCGAGACAGGAGAATGGGAGCTGACACCGCTCGACGAGGAAGACCCGGACTACGAGGACATCATCAGCGAACTGCAGCCGGCGAGCTCGGCGATAGCGCAAGCCATAGCCGGCAAGCAGGACACGCTGACCTTTGACACCGTGCCGACCGAGGGCAGCGAGAACCCCGTGACCAGCGGCGGCATATTCACGCTGTTCAGCGAAGGTTACAACTTCCTGCGCCAGGCCATATCGGCTTTGCAGACGAAGCACGCCACACTCGTCAGCTCCGGCACCTTCACGCCGCAGGACAACACGATATACTCCGGCACCGGCATCACAGGCTTCACCATCGACGACACAGACATGGACACGACGTTCGTCCTGTCGTTCGACACGGCTTCGTCGGGCGCAGTGACCGTGACTGTGCCTGCTGGCTACAAATTCGCAGAGACGCCCGTCTTCGGCACTTCGGAGCACTGGGAAATCGCCGTGCGCCGCGGATATGTTGTATGGACTAAATACGCGCTGTCATGAGAGAGGTAGATAGGATTTTCAACTCATTAATGGGAAAGAGCGGTTATACTCTATATGACTATCTGGAGCACACAGGGCATGGGGAGTATATAAGACTACCGTTCCATCCAACAGAGCAGACAAACCTCGTCTTCCGTTATAGTGCTCCAACATTAACAGAAGAGTGTATTCTGTTGGGGTGTAGAAATTCTGGTCGAACCACCTCTTTTTATTCCTATCAGAATACAAACAATGGCGGATGCATATTTGTAAGAACTGGCGGCGGTGCTGTAAACTTCGGCAACAGTTATATCAATGAATGGTATGAGATAGTCGGCAACTCACCAACATGGACACGAGAACGCTTGAGTAACCATAACGTGCAAACCAGAAGCTGGGATGGCACACAGTTCACGGTGGATTATGACTTGTACTTATTCGCTATCAATCATGCTGATGCTCCTATTGGTTCGACGGCATCACAGAGTCCAGTCAACCTCATTCCGGGTGTCAAGTTGAGTCCGATGCAAGTGTTAGCAGGAAGCACGCTTATAATGGACTTGCAACCAGCGAGAAGAAGCGATGGGCGAACTGGTTATCTTGATATTCTTACTGACACCTTCCATCACTCGGAAACTGAATATGACTTCTTGGTAGGCAATTTCTAAACAAACCAATTATGAACAAGAAATACGGCAAATTAGAGAACGACAAAATCGTCTATGCACCGAATGTGCTTATAGACGGAGAAAGACAAACGTTCACCAACGATGCGAACGTGTATCTGAAATACGGCTGGAAGGAGATAGTCCCATCTTCCTGTCCCGACGACGGCAAGGAATACACCCTCGCCTTCGAGGAGACAGCCACGCAGATACGGTACATCTGGCGTGAGGCTGAGGTTTAATTTAAACACGAAAAATCATGAACCTGAAACTCATAAGGAAAGAGAAAGCTGCCGGCTGGACTATCGGACAGCTATACATTGACGGCGTGTTTGTCTGCAACACCATGGAGGATGCCGACCGCGGATTGCGACAGTCAGACCCACTGGAGGTGACACGGCGCAAGAAAATCCGCGGCATGACCGCCATCCCGACAGGAACATACAAAGTGCGCCTCGACGTGGCGAGTCCGCGCTTCCGCAACGCCAGCTGGGCAAGACCCTACGGCGGCATCGTGCCGCGTCTGGCGGACGTGCCTGCCTACGACGGCGTGCTCATCCATCCGCTCAACAAAGCCGAAGAGAGCGAGGGGTGCATCGGCGTTGGCATCAAGTCCAAGACCACGCCAGGCATGATCACAGACTCGCAGAAGTATTACAAGAACATCATGCGCCTGTGGCTCTGGCCTGCCAAGCAGCGTGGCGAGGATGTCTGGATTACGATTGTGTGATAAAAAAAAGGGGACAGAAAAAATGTCCCCGGCTGCGACGACAGACGCTCTTACCTTCCTGTCGTGCGCATTTAAGCGAAGAGACCGCTACCGGGGACAATGAGTCCACGAAGCGGTCTCTTCGCTGCGTATATACGTGTCGATAAAAAAGTCCTGCTTATGGGCAGGTGGTAAGAGCAGCACAAAGATACCAAACAAAATGAAGACAAACAAAATGAAAATTTACACACAAGCCCCGCTGCCGTTCATGGGGCAGAAAAGACGCTGGAGCAGCGCTTTCAAGACGGCATTAGTCAGTTACTCCGATTGCCACACCTTCATCGACCTTTTCGGCGGCAGCGGACTGCTGTCACATTTCGCCAAGGTGGCCCGTCCGGACGCGAATGTCATATACAACGACTTCGACGGCTACACGCACCGTCTGGCGGAGATTCCGCGCACGAACGAGCTGCTCAAAGAGCTGCGCGCTATGCTGAAGGGCTGCCCGGACAACAAACGCATCGAGGAGCCGTACCGCTCGCGGGTGCTGCAGGCGGTGGAACGCCGCGAGCGTGAAGGATACGTTGATTATGTCACATTGTCTGCGTCGGTGCTGTTCTCTGGCAAGTACGTCACAAGCCTCGCCCAGCTGCGCAAGGAAACCCTCTACAACACAGTTAGAACCAGCGACTACTGTGCCGACGGCTATCTGGACGGCATCACGGTCACACATGAGGACTACCGCGCATTGTTCGACCGGTGGAAGGCCGAAGACGGAGTATGCTTCCTCATAGACCCGCCGTACCTCTCGACGCAGGCGAGCACCTACACTGGATATTGGCGACTGCGTGACTATCTCGATGTGCTGCGCTTGCTGCACGACACCAACTACTTCTACTTCACGTCGGAGAAAAGCTCCATCATCGAGCTCTGCGAGTGGATGGGCGAAGGGCATGTTGTCGGCAACCCCTTCGCTGGTGCCGTGAAGGTGGAGCAAGGCGCTCATCTGAACCATACGGCGCGCTACACCGACATCATGCTTCACCGTCACAAAACAAAAGGTGGAGGACAAGCGGCATGACGAACAAGTATTATCAGACACTGCGCTGCATCATGGACAACGGACGCACGCAACAGAACAAGAAAGGCGGCATCAAGTACCTGACCAACCATGTTCTGACTCTAACGCCTGCCGACCTGCTCGACATCTTCGAGACGCACGGCATAGCACGCAAGAAGCTCAGGACGGAACTGCAGATGTTCGAGGCTGGCATCACCGCTACCGAGCAATACAGAGCGGAAGGCATCACGTGGTGGGACTACTGCGGAGAGCGACTCATCAATTCCTATCCGACATATTTCAGGAAACTGCCTGCGCTTGTGGAAAAGATTCGCAGCGAGATGCGCACAAGCAAGAACTACGTCCTGTTCCTCGGCGAAACTGGTGCGGAGACAAACCAGCAGCCCTGTCTTTCGCTGGTGCAGTTCCAGATAGAAGGAGGCGCGCTCATTGTGTCAGCCTACCAGCGCAGCAGTGATGCGAGCCTCGGCTTGCCGTCCGACATCTACCATTTGTACCTGATGTCGCGTGAGGTCGGCTTGCCGCTCAAGAGCATCACGCTCTTCCTTGCCAACGTGCACATCTACGAAAGCAACCTGCTGAACACATTCAGGCTGTTGCAAGGCGAGAAGGACATAAAATTCACATTGAATGTGTGATTAAGTGCGGCTTAAACGCCGATTAAACGAAAGAAGCGGGCGACACTATGCTGTCGTCCGCTTCTCTTATAAAAAATGTACTTTTCGTTTTGAAAATGTGTACTTTTCGTTTTGGCGATTATACTATTTTGAGAGCAAGAAGTCAATTATATATAAAGATTACTCAGGCAATGACGGCGGAAGCAATAGCATAAAGTTCGTAAATTCTTATGGAGCTAAAGACGGATTGCCTAATAATGTCGGAAGTGTATCAGCTCCAACATATTCTTACTCATCCTTATTAACGTCATACAGCGACGCCAAGACCGCAATAACAAATACAAGCTGCGGATCCGGTGCAACATTGCTTGTTGACCAAGCTACAGGATCTGTATCTTCAGCTTGTTTAATGACAGAGCCTACCATAACACTTACTTCTGAACCTGCTACCGCTTCGCAGAGCCTGCAGGAAGGCAATGCCATGACTAACATAACATATCAGTACGGAGGAAGCGCCAATGACTTTGAGATAATATACAAAGCGAACGGAAGCACAGTGTCTAAGCCATCATGGCTGACTGCGTCTAAGAGCGGCTCGGTGATGACATTCTCTGGCACGCCAACAACAATAGGCTCGGCAAACACTACATACCAGATTCTCATCAATTCGACCGACGGCTCGCAAGACTCTGAGGTGCTGACGGCATCAATCTCCGTGTTGCCGCTCACGCCTGGCACTCTGACACTCACAAGCGGCAGCGCGACACCGAACGTTTACACTGGTCAGAACTTGGCTAATATTGAATATACCTACGGCGGCGGAGCTACTGGCGCTACGGTGAGTGGTCTGCCTTCCGGCGTCGACTACACAGTGGATGCAGCTACAGGAAAGGTGACCATCTCCGGAACTCCTTCGGTAGCCGGCACATACAACTACACCGTGACAACGACTGGCGGCTCGGCTTCGGCGACAAAGAGCGGAACAATAACCGTCAGCGATCCGACAACACTGGCAACACCTGCGCCAACCTACACACTCAGTGGCACAACCGCAAATGTGACATGGTCTGCCGTGGAGAACGCAAGTAGCTATAACATTCAGGTCTGCTCGGCTTCAGGAGCATCGGGAACGACAAACGCCAGCTGGGAGGCATCAGGCATGACTGTCGGAGGCACAACAAGCGGACTGACACTGACAAGCGACCTGAAGGCTCAGACAAAGAGCATAACCTACCCTGACGGATATGCAGGAACAACCTGCATAAACACACAGGGAAACAGTTCTGCTTCGTCTGGCATGCCTTCAAAAAGATACCTGTCATTCACTGTTGACGGTCCTGTGAAGATAAAAGTCTGGTTTGCTACCAACAGCAACGGCTCTGAACGAGGCGCATACATATCTGACGGTACAAACGAGATAGCGAGCAAGACTTCGTCTACATCAGCCACAGGAGAAATCCTCGAAGGCAACTACACAGGAGCCGGAGGTACAATATATGTATATGCAGACAACTCAATAAACTTCAGTAAAGTGTCAGTAGAGCCTGCAGCGGCGTCAACATGCAACACTTACAGCACGACAAGCACGTCTTATAGCGTGACTGGTGTCAGTGACCCTGCCAACACGACTATTTCCGTTCAGGCGGTAGGTGACGGCGTGGGCTACGAGTCGAGCGCATACGTCGAGGCACAGTCGGCAGCCGTGGCTGTCCCTGCGAACATCACGCTGACATCG
>JAEEGL014201378.1_pt1 | contig 15684 bp, 10 predicted proteins | sample 9134231 | NCBI WGS metagenome assembly JAEEGL01 (sample SAMN16246548, study PRJNA631951) | gut metagenome | biome: gut microbiome; feature: rumen; material: fiber-attached | host: Bos | place: Iran: Karaj | collected 2018-10
CTAATCTCTTTCAGCTGACAACGTTTTTACTCTATCGTATTCTAACATAATTCTTGACAAAAGCAACGGGATTACGTATAGTCAAAACAAGCTGAACAATGGATTTTGCCATTATCCAGCTTGTTAATTATCTTAGGATATCTCATTTACAGAAAAACTTTCACACGCTCCTCTTTTCAAAGCCTACCTTGCTTTCTTTTTTCCCAACTCGGTATAGCTTACTCCACCGCCGCTTAATACACTTCTCTCCCCCCGTTTTTCCGCAACGATCCGGTTAAACTGATTAACCACTGTATCGATATGAGTGATAATGCCCAGCATCTTACCGCTGCTGCTAAGCTTTTTAAGCGCATTGATAGCTTCGATCAACGGTTCTCCGCTTAATGTTCCAAAACCTTCATCCAGGAAAATGCACTCCACATCGCCATTCTGCCCTGCAAATTCCGCCATGGCCAGTGCCAGCGATAAGCTTATGATAAACTTTTCACCACCGCTGAAATTCCTGAGTTCCCTCACCTGCACAGTACCGTCTCCCATCCTTTCGTGCACATGGAAACTGACGGAATTCAACGCTGTCTGTACCAGGCAGTAATTGGGGATGATACTCTGCAGATAGGCATTTGCCTTTTCCAGAAGGCTGCGCATTGCAATCCCCTGAACAAAGACCTCAAAATCCGAACCGTCTTTTTTCCCGAGCATCTCACTGATCCTGCTATAGATCTCCGCTTCATTTCCCAGCTCCTGCAGTTTTTCATCTGCGTCTTTCCTTTTTTCCCTGTTTTCATTGTCCGTCTCAAGAGTACGTATTAAGCTGCCGATCTTCTGATCATTCTCGCTCTTCGACTGATTCAGTTCTTTTTCTCTTTCTTTCAGATCACCCAGGGATTCCGATGTCCTGTTTTCGGCCCGCAGACTCTCCAATTCACTTTTTGCATTCCCATATGCTGTTTCTGCCGCAGTCTTTTCTTTTTCATATTCTCTTATTCTTTCTTCCAGTTTTTCTATATATTCCTTTTCCCTTCTGCAATCCAAAAAATCTGCTTCGGAAGCAAAGCGATACTTTTTCAGTTTCTCCCCGAATGCGGTCTTCAGTGTCTCCTGTTTTTCTGCTACGTCTTCTTCCCGCTTTTTTAACCCATTGATCTCCGTTTCCAGTCCGGTGATGATTTTTTGGGTATCCTGCAGTTTCTTATCTGCATCGGTTTTAGCCTTCTCTTTTATACCCAGCTCATTTTCAAATTCCTCTTCAGCCTTGTCTACAGACTTATCACCAAACTTCTCTCCCCTCTGATCTGCCAGATCCGTATATTTCTTATCTTCCGTATTGAAATCATCTTCAGAAGCTTTACATTTTTCCTGCAGTACTTTCAGATCAATAGCCTCCAGCTTTGCCTTTGTCCCCTTGGAAAGCTCATTTATGTGATCACGCTCGTCTTTATTTTCTTTATACTTCGTCTTCCTGTCAGTCAGATCCTTCTCTGTTTTTTCAAGCTCAGCTGCATCTGTAGCAGCATTTACGGAAATCCCCCAGGGAGAAAGGAACTCATTCAATTCAGAAGTCAAAGACTCCATAGTACGACGTGCCTGTTCCGCAGATCCCTGCACGAGCTCAATATCCTTGCCGATACCAAAAAGAGCCGTTTCCTTTTCCTTGATGGCGCTTTCCGTTTCCTCAAGAGAATCCTTCAGCCTGCTTATTTCTATCGCAGTATCATTCTGTTCTCCGGTGACTTCTTTACCTTCAGAAGACTCCTGTTCTTTTACGTCATCGCATCCGACAGCCTTCCCACAGACAGGGCAGCAGCTTCCCGGCTTCAGATCCTTACGCAGGATTTCGGCTACCAGCAGATATTTCCCGCTCACAAGTTCATACAGGCTATCAGAGATTTTTTCTCTTTCCGCAAGCAGCTCAGCTTTTTCCTTAAGCAGCTGCTCCTGCTTCCCCCGAAAATCCCCTTCATCTTTTATCGCATCTTTCAACTGTTTCTCTGCTTTTATCCAGGCTTTCCTTTTTTCCGCATACCCTGTCAATGTCTCAGTCAGAGACTCATCCATTATATGCTGCACAAGATACTTGTCCAGCTCTTCAAGTTTATCTGCATACGCTTTGATTTCCTTATTGTATTCGTCATATTCGCGACTCTTTTTTTCCATTTCTGCCTTTGCGTCGTCAAATACTCTCTTCTTTTCTTTCCGTGCAGTCCCGGCCACGGAAATATCGTTATCCAGCCTGCGCACTTCAGCCCAGAGTTCCTTTTGTTTCTCCTTTTCCCGCTTTTTATTCTCGTAGTCCTCAGAGCATTCCTTTGCATTGCGTTCATCCTTTTCCATTACGTTTCGCTGTGTCGCAAGATTCTGTTTTGCCTCGACAGCCCGGGACAGTACATTCTTCCGCTCTTCTTCACAGTCGCATAAAGTCCTGTATTCTTTATCACAGTCCTCTGCATTTCTGGCATCGGCCAGTTCATTTTTGTTTCCGTCATACTGCTCCCGGCCCGCAATGATCTTCTCAAGAACCTTATTGGCATCCGTAAGCTTCCTTTCCGCATCCTCCAGCTTACCGAGCCAATTGATCTTTTCCGCAAGTTCCTCAAGCTCCTGATTCTGCTTGTTAACGGATTCTGCTAATTTCTGATTTTCGTCTTCTGCGGCTTTTCTGTCATCATCACTCATCACGGAAATGGCATTACGCATCTCCTGCCAATGCTTATATTGCCTGCTGATATCCGACGCCGTTTCATTCAGCTTTTGTGCCGCCTCCCTGTAGTGTTCTGTATGACTAAGCTTAGCCAGTATCCGCGCCTTCTCACGATCATCACTGGTAAGAAACGCGTCAAATTCCCCCTGAGGGATCAGGATACAACGAATAAACTGTTCATAGGTCAGCCCTATGATCTTTTCGTTTTCTTTTTGTAACGCGTTTGTGGTAGTACTGTCCAGAATATTGACCGGCTCACCGCCATCGGTCATCCTGCACAGTCTGCAAAGCGGTTTCTGAACATTTCCATCTGCCTTATCACGCGCTTTATGAAGCTCAAAGGTACTTTCAAATATGCCTTTCGAGCAGGAATAGACCACCACGGCTCTGCAATATCCTGAGCGCTTATTGATCAGCTCTTTAGAACTGTCATCGGAGCTCATCGTCAGCCTTCCCAGCCTTGCGGTACTTCCGTATAGCGCCAGTGTTATCGCATCCAATATGGTAGACTTGCCTGCTCCCATAGGCCCGCAGATAACAAACTGATTATGCCCTTTTTCAAACCAGGGATCGGTAAAATCAATCTCCACCTTCCCTTCATAAGAATTGATGTTTTCAAAAGAAAGCTTAAGGATTTTCATCACGGCCGCCTTTCTCTGTGTTATCCACCAATGCAGCTTCAAATGCCTTCAAAAAATACGGCATATATCTGTCGACTTCCTCTTCCTGCTTTTTTGCATATTCTTCTTCTGTCAGGCCTTCTTTCTCAATGGCCGCTTTAGAAAGCACGAGCTGACGGACGATATCCTCCGGTTGTATGCTGCTCATACTCTTTATATCATGAGCACCAAAATCCGCCTGATATCCATTCGCACTTTCTTTTACTTTCCAGCTCACCACGCTGACATTTTCCGGAAATTCAGTCTCATCTATCAGCTTACGCAGTTTTGATGCATCCTGTGCGTTATAATACACTTCCAGGCAGTACATATCATATGTATTCTCTGAGGAAGCTTTATCGAACAGCTCCTGCAGCTGCCGGGTGATCTCGTCAATGTTTCCCTGCAGTCTTAAAAACCGGAGTGTGCGGGGCACTTCGATCTTTTCCACATTCAGACTGCGGCCCCCCGCCTCTGCAGGCAGATCCACCTGCAATACATAATGCGGCAGATCCGCCTCATCAAAGCCCATTACAAAGGGAGAACCCGAATAACGGATCTTGTCGATGCCGGCGATCCTGGTCTGATAATGAATATGTCCCAGGGCTATATAATCAAATTCATCGGGGAAAATATCTGCATGAACCTTTCCGAGATTCCCCACCACATCCATCTGTCTGACGCCGTCGTCTGTCTTTTTTTCTTCTTCCATGCCGGCATATCTGCCTTCCAGACCTGCTGCATACAGATGCCCCGTTGCGATCATCGGAAGATCACGACCGGCTCTCAATTCCTCTGCCGCCTTAAGATATTCCCTATATAAGCCGGAATACACGATATCCGAGAATTTACCCTCCGGACAGTTCTTACGGTCCTCACAGTATTCAGCTAAAAGGATCTCCGGGACAAAAGGGACCGCGGCACATATAGCAGCTACCGAATCGTTTTTGTCTTTTAATTCAAATACCCTGTCCCCGATCCTTTTATTAGCAATTGTTCCGACAACATGAATATTCAGAGCATCAAGAAGTTCCGCAGGAGCATCCAGGAGGTTTCCGGAATCATGGTTGCCGCCCACGATCACAATATTCCGACAAGACGTATTTATCAGAGATGCAAGAAAGCGATAGTATTTTCCCTGCGCCCAGTTCGGCGGACCATAAGTATCGAAAACATCCCCGGCTATAACCAATGCCTCTATTTCCCGTTCTTTCACCACATTGCTCAGCCAGCTGAGGAACTCTTCCTGTTCCTTTCTGCGGTCTACATTATGCATCATGTTTCCCAAATGCCAGTCCGCCGTATGTAAAATACGCATTTCCTATCCCCCTTAGTTAAACGATCTTTTTTGAGTTTTCGCCATGCTTAGCCTAAAAGCTGATCCTTCCACCTCATATGGATATACTTTCTTTCCCAGTCTTCATCTTGATAATCCCAATCATATTCACTCATCTGACAGCCATGGCACAGATCATCAGCCATTTCCATGATCACATCATGCAATTCCAGATCCGCCTTCCACTTTTCCTCTATAGCATCATACCCCAGTAAAGCGCCCAGGATATTTCCCGTAACCGCGCCGGTGGAATCACTGTCACCTTTATGATTTACCGATGCAATAATACCCGCAGAAAAATCATCCTTATAACGAAGGGCACAGTAGAGAGCTATTCCAAGTGTTTCCTCTGCTACCCAGCCTTCTCCGATCCTGTGGATATTATCAAGATCCGCTTCACTGTTCCCGGACAGTTCAACTGCCAGGTCAATGATATTCGTCAATTCCTTCAAATGTTCGTCACCGGCAAAAATACGTGCAGCCGTATCCCTCGCCTCCAGGATGATATCCTTAAGCGGCTGTTTTTTGCCATAGACTATACGGTTAATGACATGCGTAAAAACTGCCGCCGGCATATATCCCAGTGAATGACCGTGCGTTATCGCGGCAAGTTCGGCCCCTTCTTTATCCAGTTCACCCAACTCATCCCCCCGGTAATCGAGGGCGATCGGGGCAACTCTCATAATCCCCCCGCATCCTTTGCTCGTATTTACCGGTTCGTCTATACTTGGGTATTTACTCCTTCGCCCTTCCAAAGCCGATAAGCAGGTATTCCCGGGCAGTCTTCTGACAAACAGTTCCGGAACATCCATCAGCCAGGAACTGCATCTGTATTCACTCTTCTGCTTCTCTTTTGCAAAATCTTCGAAACTGAAATACTGGGTATCATACCAATCGCTGTATGCCCTCGCTACATAGCACCGAGGCTCAGCCCGGATTCCCCGGAGTGCTCCGCGGGTATCTCCAACCAGAAGGCCGCATGCAGTAAAAAGTGTCATCTGCGTGTCATCGGAAATCAAAGCCTTCCCGCTCTTTGGATCCAATACATATTCTGTTATGCCCTTTTCACCATACTTTGAGAAAATATCCGCTTCTTTCTTAAACTCTACCGGATATCCGAGTGCATCGCCGACAGCGCCGCCAATAAGACAGCCACGAATACGATCCAGGTTTACCTCTGTAGCTTTGATCCTCTCTTTTGCTTTGTCAATATGAGTCCGTGCCTCTTCCCGATAAAAATTCTCCTGCGTGAAATTCCTGCAAAACTCCCTGTAGTTATACTGATCCGGAGTCCTGTCCAGCACTGCAAAGTACACTCCGTCAAATAAATCCTTTTCCCTGAGATCATTGTATTCCAGGTTTTTTAAGGCTCTGTAGAAGAGATCGGATATCACATGCGCATCATTTCCAAACGCACCGCATCCCCAGGCTCCCAAAACAAGTTTTCTATATCCAAGATGCGCTACGCACTTAAGCATTCCTACGATACGCTTATAGACCATGGATTCATATTCTTCCTCACTCATCCCCTCTTTACCGCCGGTGATCATCGGAGCAGCACATGTAAGCACCGAAACAACTACCGTATCATCCAGCAGCTCACCGTTTTCATCTTTGATGATCTCTACATACGGTGTGATCATCAAAGCATCCGATCCCATATATGTATTCAGGTTCCTATTGTATTCGTAATATTTTCTTGCTGTTTCACTTTCCAGCGAGATCAACAGCGAACTCTTCCGGCATAGGTCTTCTTCCTGCGCCCTCGCGCCCCTTCGTACACCGCCACCCGGATTAATCGGATTAGCCAGATTTAAAACAAGAAGGCCTTTCCTGTTCCGATCGAATTCAAAGCCCTTTCCAAGCTTCTCTCTGGCATATCCGAAAGAATCCTTATTCTCACAGTCATGGCCGCATCTCCCGATAACAAAAGGCAGGGAAAAATCAGGATCGCTGCCCTCTTTTCTCACATCTTCCGGCAGATATACCCGGATCGTCTCCATATCCTCCCGGGAAAGTTTCAGCTCTACCCTTTTTCCATTCTTCTCATAAAATCCCTGTTCCAGAATCTGCATCGTGTCCCGGAACATATTAAGTTCTCTGCTTCTATCCATCATTTTCTACCTCCATACCTTTTTCAAAGCATACTTATCACATTATCTTTCTAATCCATCGCTCAAACAAACTTCACCTGGATTTCAGATTTGCATCGATTGAAGCTAGTCTACAACATATTTCCCCTATTCCATAACAGTGCATACCAACAAGCACGGATGTCACTATTCCCGCAATACCAAATATACTATTAAATCATATCATTTTTCAGCATTTTGTACAAACAAATCCTATGGATAATACACAATTAGAAAGCTTCGACCTCAAAAAGCTAATCCCTGACAGCTCTTTCTTACAGCCTTGAACCTCTTATATTTTCTACTGCCGGAGGCAATGGCATAACGCAAAAACAGCCGCTCCGACCGGGATACGGCTGTTTCTGCATGTAATGATCTATATTATAAAAGCGAAAGGAGCTCCGCAAACGCCTTGATATTATAGAGAAGAAACCTTCCTGCAAACGCTGTGATGATGATCAGGAGGATGAGGCCGGCCGGACATTCCCGCTTTCCCTGCATGCTCCGTATCCTGTTACGGAACAGTCGAAAGATCAGATAGCCGCAGTATGCTCCGATCGCGTTCATGAACACATCGTCGATATCCGTCACCCGGTAGTTTAAAAGCTGGGCGCTCTCTATAAATACCGAGAACAGCGCTCCCATAAGAGTCACCTTAAGCGGGCTGTCAAAACTTCTCCGCATGAGGGGCAGGAAAAAGCCGAAGGGCACCAGCATCAGGATATTCAGAAAATAACCCAGGATATCAATGTCGGTTGAAAACGGCAGTAGACTGATGTTTGGGCTCCGGAGTCCGAAACTGCTTACATCATACACCGTTCCCACCCCTGTCACATGATAGACCGCTATGACATACAATGCAAACAGGATCGTTGTCAGCAGTGAGAAAAGCACCGGGCCTTTTTTCTCATCCTTCTGTTTCATACCGTACACAAACAGGCACGGTACGACCGACGCTGCCACTTCATATGAACCGAAAAGGATCGCATCCATTCTTTCTCCTCCATTTCTGTCCGGACCGTTGCTTTGCACGGTTCACCCCCGTTTCTGAGGCTCATTATAGTCCGGTAAAAATGAAGAAAAAAGATAGCCGGATATTAAGGATTTATGACATTTGTCTGAATACCGCCTTTTTTCATCTCCAGCACGGCCTTGAACATATCCCCGTCCACCGTGATCGCCAGGCTCCCGCCCATCAGCTCCATCAGGCTTTTTGCTATGGACAGGCCAAGGCCGGAGCCTTCGGTATTCCGGGACTGATCGCCCCTTACAAAGCGTTCCATGAGCTCGTCTCCGCTGATCCCCAGCTCCGCTTTGGAGATATTGCCGATACTGAGCGTGACCATCCCGTTCTTCTCTCCGGCCTCCGCATAGACACGGGTACCGGGCATCGCATACTTGAGCACATTCCCGAACAGATTATCCATCACTCTCCAGAGGAGGTTACAGTCCACAAAAACCGGGATCTCTCCTTCCAGCCGCTTCTCGACCAGCGTGAGTTTTGCTTCCTCAAACTTATCCTGGTACTCACCGCTCACCTGCCGGATCAGGGTACGGAGATCCGTTTCCGCCGCATCCACCTCCACGGCCCCGGACGAAGCCTTGGACGCATCGATCAGATCCTGTATCAGCTTCTTCAGGCGCGCGGACTGCCTGGACAGGATCTCCAGGTATTCCTTCTTTTCCTCCTCCGAAGCATTCTCCCGCTGCAGCAGATCGACGTAATTGATGATGGAAGTGAGCGGCGTCTTGATATCGTGGGACACATTGGTGATCAGCTGGGTCTTTAAGCGTTCGCTCTTCATCCGTTCGTCCACGGCCAGCTGTATCCCCTCTCCCACACTGTTCAGATCCTTTGCAAACATCCGGTGATCCGGCAGCAGGTATTTCAGATCCACCGGCTGATCGAGCTTTCCCTCAGCGATACGCTTTGCTCCGGCGCGCAGCCGGGCATAAGCCCAGACCAGATAGATGAGCAGGGCAAAGCCTGCCATCCTGGCCGGGACGAAGAGCAGCGCCAGTCTTCCGGAACCGTAGCGCATAACTCCCGCTTCCCCGAGGGAAATGATCGCGAGGAAAGGCAATGCGATCAGGACCCGCACCGACAGCGGGATATTGTTCCCGATCCATTCAACGCACAGCCGGAACAGTTTTCCGCACAGCTTAAAGATACATCCGGTCAGCGTAGTGCTCCACAGCGCCTTTGCTTTGATCCGGACCGCCAGGGTTCCCAGAAGCAGCACGCCGCCAAGCGCCAGTATAAAACTCACGAGACAGGTGTAAAAGCTCCCGTCATTGATATCGAACTTTTCAAAAAAACGTGCCCCGCTGTAAAAAGCGTCCAAAGCCAGGCCCGAGAACGCAAGCAGACACCATCCGAGAAAGAGTATCACTCCGGCGACAAGCTCCAGCGGGATGCGGTCAAACATGGAAAGCCGTATCCCGTCCTTCCCCCTGCGGTGACCCACACTGCTCAAAAACAGCACCAGACTGATGATCGCAAGGATACACGCCAGTATCCCGCAGACGATCCCGTAACGGTCCGCCCAGGCGATCTGATCCAGAAAACTCTTTACGCTGCTGTCCGGCTGCTGTGCGGGCTGATACAGGATATACACATAATGATCCCCGTCAAAGCCCATATCGCCGTAACGGTAATCCTCGTATTCCCCGTAGTCATCATCCAGGATGACATTGACGGAATTCCTTCTCAGGTAAACGCCGGTATGGAAGATCCGGCCTCTGATATTTCCGCCGCACTCCCGGTAAGCGGGACTTTTGAACAGATACAGTTCTTCATCCTTCAGATCCAGTTCACTGAACGAGGATCTGTGGGAAATGATAACGGCATACTCTGGAATCCCCCTGTTCCCGTTATAGAAATCCTCTGCGTTCCTTCTCCATATTTCCTCCAGCTTCCGGAATTCTCCTTCCGGATCCGCCATTACGGCCTGAACGTCCGGCATGCAGCCCATGGAGATCGTATTCATCAGCTCTCCCATACGGTCTTTGCAGATCCGTTCTTCAGCAAGCGCCGTGATCTCTTCGTCCGTCAGTGCGTGATAGCCGCCAATCCTCCCTATCAGGACCATCATGATCAGATAGATCGTGAACGTTGCGCACGCCGCGCAGAGCACGGCGCAGAAGATCTTGAAGATCCCCAACTCCCTTATTTTATCAAATCCCTTTTTCATCTTAATCTCCATTCCGCCGCCTTCGGCCGGCGGCACAGACAGTAATGAAAGTATCGACTCTCTTTCACACTATCCTCCGTCCGAAGTCCGTATCCTTAAGCCGGACCGTTATCGATCTTATAACCTCTTCCCCAGATGACTTTCAGATACCTCGGTTTTGCCGGATCGATCTCGATCTTTTCCCGCAGCCGCCGTATGTGGACCGCCACGGTATTCTCGGTCCCATAGGGATCGTCGCCCCATACTTTGATGTAGATCTCCCTGGGCGAAAATACCCGTCCGGGTTCCGCGATCAATAGCTTCAGGATCTCGTACTCCGTCTTTGTGAGATTCACGATATCTCCGTCCAGGCGCACCTCCTTGGCCGGATCGTCCAGGCTGATGCTGCCAACGGTATACACATCCTTCTGTTCGGGAACGCTTCCCAGCATCGTATAACGCCGGAGCGACGACCTCACCCTCGCCGTAAGCTCCGCGGGCAGGAACGGTTTCGTGATGTAATCATCCGCTCCCAGATTCAGCCCCAGGATCTTGTCCGCATCCTCCGACTTGGCCGTGAGAAAGATCACCGGCACATTGGAAAACTTCCGTATCTCCGTCAGTGCCTCGATCCCGTCCATATCCGGCATCATGATATCCATGAGCACCAGACGGATCTCACTTTCCTTTTTCATGATCTCCACGGCTTCCCGCCCGTTAAATGCAGAGAACAGTTCGTATCCCTCCGCCTTCAGGTAGATCTCCAGGGCTCGGACGATATCCTTTTCATCATCACATACCAGTATCTTGTTCATTTGGGTACCTTCTTTCTTTCAGAGCTCTTAAACGGATTATAATGCGCTGATTATGAAAATAACAGCGGATAAAAGATGAAGATTTTATTACGAAATGCATAAAAACTCCAGACCGCTGCAGGAAGAAAAACGGCCGAAGCCGTTTTCCCCCACAGGTCCGTATGCTCATCCTTTAATTCTTTTTGGAGTAATAGCTTCCTTTTCCGAATTTTGTCTTCACATTCAGAAGATAGCCCAGGATTCCGCCGATGACGCCGCCGACGATATGCGCCATATTCGAGATGTTGTCCTTCACCGTCAGGCCTTCGATGACCTGCTGTCCGATAAAAAAGACAGCTACCAGGATAAAGCTCAGCGGGATCTCTCCTTCTTTAAAGCTTGTGAAGGAAGAGAGCAGGATAAAGGCAAAGACCACGCCGCTCGCACCGCAGAGCATGATCGAAGGAAAGAAGATGTAATTCACCAGGCTGGTGATAAGAGCGGTGATCGCTACGGCAAATGCCACGGTTCCCGAACTGTATTTTTCCTCCAGCATGGGACCAAGCAGCAGAAGATAGCCCATGTTCCCGGCCAGATGCGCCCAGTCGGCGTGTCCGAAGATATGCGTGAACGCACGCAGCCAGGTCAGCGGATTCCACAAAGGAGAATGCCAGGTGGAAAAGACATGCTTATTGGACGCCCCGTTCGTGATATAGTTCAAAAGCGTTGCCGTAAAGCAGATCCCGACGATACAGAGCACCACCGGTGCGTTAAAACTGATCCTGAGTTTCTTTTTATTCATATGCGATCATCCCTCGAAATCAAATCTGTAATCCAGTCCCAGTGCGTCTCTCACGGCGATGATATCCTTCTGGACGCTCTCGCCTACGGGCACTCCTTTGTCCTTCCGGTACAGCCATACTTCATATTCCTTTTCTCCGGCGGTGTAGATCCTGCTCTCGCCCGGCGCCTTCTTTGAAGCCCTGAGGGCGCGGCAGATCCCGCCCGCGGTCTTTTTGAATTCTTCCCTTCCCATGAACGCGTCCGGATCGACGACAAAGAAGAAATGTCCCAGATGATACATCCGCGCCTTTCCGTCCGGATCCGTCCCGCTCAGGGCTTTCATGAATTCCCCGCCCGCAAGGGCCGCGGACAGGATCTCGACCACCGTTGCATATCCGTATCCCTTATATCCGGCCAGCTCCTCTCCGATACCGCCTAGAGGCGCAAGCGCTGCCGTCCCGTCTACCAGAGCTTTCAGGATCTCCTTACTGTCCGTCATGGCTTCCCCGTTTTCGGAAATGACGGTACCTTTGGGCGTTTCCTTCCCTTCCCTTGCATAATACTCGATACGGCCGCGCTGGACAATGGATGTTGCACAGTCAAGGCAGAAAGGGAATTCCTCATCCGTCGGCAGTGAAAAAGTCAGCGGATTCGTGCCCAGCATATTCTCCACGCCGAAGGTAGGTGCGATCGACGGTCTGGCGTTGGTGCCCGATATCCCTACCATGCCTTCCTTCGCCGCCATCCCGGTCCAGTAGCCCGCGATCCCGTAATGTGTCGAATTGCGGATCGCACCGCCGGCCATACCGTACGTCTTCGCCTTTTCGATCAGCTTCTCCATCATGCGGTAGCTAGCGACCATGCCCATGCCGTCATGGGCGTCCATAACCAGCGTCGTGGGCGTCTCTTTTATGATCTCGATATCGGTCACGGGAAGAAGTGTTCCCTTCACGATACGGTCGATATAGATCGGCTTGAAGCGGTTGCAGCCGTGGCTTTCAATGCCCCGTCTGTCCGATTCCAGAAGCACGTCCGCGCAGATCTTTGCGTCCTCTTCCGGCACTCCGTAGCCCTTAAACGCATCCGTGATGAAATCATTCATTTGTTTCCACGGTACGAATGGTCTTGTCTCCTGCATGATGTAAGCCCCCCTTCTGCTTTATCAGCTGAATTATTATCCCCTGCTCTCTTCCAAATATTGTGCTCAAGTGTCAGTGATGTATGTCGCTATACATTTCTCTTTTTGTATTCCCTCCGGATACGGAAGAGGATCCCGAACAGAAGACCGATTCCCAGAAGCGAAAAGACCACGCCGGGAAGCAGCTCTCCTTTGATCAGGAACAGGATCCCCATAACGATCAGGCCGATGATCACTGTGCCAAAGAAGAGGATCGTAAATACGACCAGCGCGATCTTGAGTCCTCTTGGCCAGCGCTGCGTATGCGCCTGCCCGCTCATCACTTCCATCCCGCCGTCGGTAAGTATCTCAACAAAGCATTCGATCAGTATTTCTATTATGATTTCCATATCACTCAGCTGTCCTCCAAACTGCTGTCTCATCTTCTTTCATCTTACTGTGCTTTCCTTTACGGAAGGACGATCCTCAGCCGACCAGCTTTCCTGCTTCTTCCGGCGGCAGAGGGTGGCCCCAGAGATATCCCTGGATATAATCGCAACCGATTTTACGCAGCGTTTCCAGCTCCGCCTCTTCCTCCACGCCTTCCGAGATCACTTCAAAGCCCATAATATGTCCCAGTGAAATGATCGCCGCAACGTACTGCTTGGAACTGTCGCTTTCGTTCATCTGGTCAATGAAGGATTTGTCAACCTTCAGCAGATTGGCCGGGAAACTGTGCAGATAGCTCAGGGAAGAATAGCCTGTCCCGAAATCATCGATGGCGATCTGCACTCCCATGTTCCGGATCTCTTCGATGCAGGACATCGCCATGTCCATCGACTCGATCATAATGGATTCCGTGATCTCGATCTCCAGCTGCGTAGCGGGAATACCGCTCGAACTGAGCAGTTCACGGATCTCATCAACGAAATCCTTCTTTAAAAGGTGCCGTACCGAAACATTGATGCTGAGTATGACGTTTGATCCGGTCTTTTTGATCAGCTCGCCGACAAAGGCCGTTGATTTCCGGTAGATCACAGTATCCAGCCTGTCGATCAGGCCAACTTTTTCCGCCACCGGGATAAATACCGCAGGGCTCATCAGCTGTCCGTCCTCATCCTTTATACGCGCAAGCGCCTCAAAGCCGCGAAGCTTATGATCCATGTCAAACTGCGGCTGCAGCAGGAAAAAGACCGTATCGTTTTCCAGAGCCTTTATGATCTTGTTCTCGATCTCAAAGATGTGTTCCTTCCGGAGCAGATCCGATGTGAACCTTCCGATACGCTCGTCCCCGCCGGTCCGTTTCACTTCCTGCAGCGCCAGAGATGAATAGGTGTGCAGGGTTTCCAGATTGTCCGCATCGTCCGGGAACAGTGAATAACCATAGCTGGCAGATACATAAAAATCATAGCCGCAGATGGCAAGCTTCTGCCTAAGCGCTTCATCATAAAGCCGTATCGTTTTGATGATATCTTCTTCGGAGCCAAACTTCCGAATGAGCAGGACAAACTCATCTCCATCCAGACGCATGACGAAATCGCTTGTTTCCGAAAGCCCGTCGTTCGCAATCTGCTTCCACCTCCGGGCGATCTCCACCAGGGTTTCATTTCCGTTATCAAAGCCGAAGCTGTCATTGATCGTTTTGAAACCGTTCAGATCGATCAGCACATTTGCAAAAGCTTCTTTTCGACGGATCATCTCCGAAACAAGTTCCGCTCCCCCATAGCCGTTCGGCAGACCGGTCAGGGAATCCGTGATCACCTGATCATGCAGCGTTTTCTCGAATTCCTGGATCTTTCTGTTATTGACATGGATCATCACAACAGCCGTGATCGCCAGCAGATTTCCAAAGATACCGGGCAGACTTGTCACCTTATTATTGGCAATGACCGACATCAGGATCATCGGAAGCTGGATGATCAATACGACAAGCGCAGTTACAAAGCCTTTTTTTCCGTAATAAACCGCCAGAAATATCACGCAGATATTTGCCATGGCAGAAAACATTCCCGCATAGGTGTAAAGAGGGATCGAATGCCCCAGTATAGTAATACTCTCCCCTGAAGAAGCGGTTATGCTGACGATCGCGGTTGCTGCCATATACAGGATCACAAGAACCACAAACGAAATGTTTGACGGTTTTCTATTCAGATAGCTCAGCCGGTCCAGAGTCGCATTGAACGCGTTTTTTTTGTCCTGATTTTCCATCACTCAAACCCTCCCGACATATTATTAACTGTCGTTTCTCTAAAAGGTTCGTGAACCTCATACAAATGGCTCTTAAGATAGTTCTATTTTATCATAAACCGCTATTCTTTACATCTGTATGTCTTATTTTTTCTGCAAGAATAAAAAGAAAACCCTTCCGCACTCGGAAGGGCTGATGATCAAAAAAGTGGACCCTCAGGGACTCGAACCCGGGACCGACCGGTTATGAGCCGGTTGCTCTAACCAACTGAGCTAAGGGTCCAGATAAAAAAAATAAGCCGATGATCGGACTCGAACCGATAACCTGCTGATTACAAATCAGCTGCTCTGCCAATTGAGCCACATCGGCATAATCGTAAGGGGGGACCCGCGCGAAGCGTGGGGGGATGCCTTACGGTATTCGCAAGGGGGGACCCACGTATGTGGGGGGATTCCTTGCGATGTAAATTCAGAGATCCCTTACTAACTCCAACGGAAATCGAATCTGTCTTACCAACGTGAAAGGTGATTCCTTGCGATGCTGATTTTTCAAGAACCCCTTATTATACTGACTCCAACGGGAATCGAACCCGTGTTACCGCCGTGAAAGGGCGATGTCTTAACCGCTTGACCATGGAGCCTCTTATTTTCTAAAAAATGCAGGCATTATGAGCTGTTGCCTGCATCTTTTAAGCTCCCCGAGTAGGGCTCGAACCTACAACCCCGCGGTTAACAGCCGCGTGCTCTACCATTGAGCTATCGAGGATTATTTTTTCAAGTAATGTTACCTTGAAAACCGAACACA
>JAEEGL014231876.1_pt1 | contig 15684 bp, 8 predicted proteins | sample 9134231 | NCBI WGS metagenome assembly JAEEGL01 (sample SAMN16246548, study PRJNA631951) | gut metagenome | biome: gut microbiome; feature: rumen; material: fiber-attached | host: Bos | place: Iran: Karaj | collected 2018-10
CAGTAATCGTCCTTGGACGAATGTCGCCGTAATAAGATTTTGCATAACTCTCGTTCAGCTGGTCGACACGACGCTGTATTCTGGGATTATTAGTTCTCCAGGCATCAATAGCATCTTCATCCAGTTCAATAAAAATGCCTTCACCTCGAACATCATATCCCGGGTACCAATTGGTATTATCCTCTTTAATTGATACTTTCTTAATTTTAGCTGTACTGTTAGAATTATCCTCGTCTACAGGTTCCAATCTTGAAAAACCTACCAACGCTTGAACCTCTCTAACCTTATGAATCAAGGATACATTTCTAACGTAGGGAAGATTATACAGTTTGACATCAGTAGCTTCTCGTACAAATTCACCACTTTTATCTTCCTGTACTACTTCTCCACTAAGCGCCTCATACTCTTCCGCCCTATATTTAACACTTGTTGTTGTGTAGCTTTCATCAGCAGTTCCACTCCACCTGCGCAATAAAACAGGCTTTACCGCGCTTTCATCTTGCCCTATATCGCGGCCAATTTTAGACGCGTATTCGCTTATTTTTTGAGAAACAACTTTCTCCTTCATCTCTTGAGTCACTTCCATGCCAATAGAAGCGAACGTTTTTATTGACTCGGTTATGGCCTTTTTTAAGTCAGAGAAAAATGGACTACCCTGTATTTTTGCGGTCAACTTGCTAGAATAAGGAGGAATAACCAACGAGCTGACTGCAATCGGGAAATAAACGGAAGATCCACCACGCTGTAAGACATGGGGATATTCGCCACATGGTTCCTTTGTGTTTTTCCAAGGATGTCTGCCCGTACATTGGAATCCATACTCAAATCCAGTAGTCTTATCAAGATTTTGTAAAGCGTTTTTATCAAAAGCCCCCTTAAGAGTGGCTCTTGCATGACACGTTTCACATGTAATCGTCAAGCCTTCCAGTCCTTCTGTAGATGACGCGCTTGTAGTAAACCTCAATTTAGGATTATCACAAACTTTTTTTGCCCCCATCATATTCTTTGCATGTACCCATTTAACCCAAGGAAAATCGTCTATATGCCCATGACCGCAGGCTACAATAATACGTGCAACAACAAGTTCCTGAAAACATGACGGGCACTTTAAGTTCTTTACCATGTGAGGGTCATTCTCATTCATTTTTTTGCACTTTGGGCTCGTATTATACTCATTTATCCATTCTTTTAATGGCTTAAAAGCTCTGCATCTGGGGCAGAAATACCATTCGGGAAATCTGGAATATGCAACTCCACTTTGATACCTGCCATCATCCTTGCTTCCCGGCATTCCAAAGAAATCCACATGAAGAACCTTTTCAAGTCGTTCGTCATGTATTTCAACAACACTGCCCTCCCAAGTTTCTGGTGCTGCAGTCATCAATGTTTGCTCAGGGAAGTCGACCATGGCGCCAACTCCATACTGAAGGACTGCCTGTGAAGCTCTTACGGCATGCGTTATCTTATTTAATTGGATCTTTTCATATTCATATGCCATATCATCAATCCTTCCATATCAACACACTGCTTCCGACCGAAATATCCACATTTCTCATAGAGGTCATCGTATCAAACGCATTATCACCTTTGCTGGAATTATATGCTTTCATTAGCCTTGCATCGCCTTCTTCCGGATACGCAACCATATACTTCTCACCATAAAAGAAATGATCCTCATCAAATCCATCTTCAAGTTTTTCCCAACCATCCAAGAAAATATCTATCTCATCTCGTATTTCAGCTTCTTCAGTATCGGTTCCGGGATTAACCTTATTGATAATGTCATTATTTCTGGAAATAATAAATTCAACAATCGAATCTATTTCTTTTTTATACTTCGCGCGATTGAACTTGCCCGCTGCATTCTCAGGCGTCAGATCAGGCAACAATTGTCTAAGTAGCGCAATAACAACCGCATGCAATGCTCGATCTCTTGCAGGCTTGGAAAATGGTGTTACACCAGTAGGTTCTACATGCTTATAAAATGATTCATGGTATCCCACAAATTGCTCATAATGAGATCTGTCGCGACTTTTTGAGCCATCATACATTGCAAATGCTACTCCCGGATATGATCTTCCGACTCGGCTTGAAGCCTGTATATACTCACTCGTCAGCTTAGGTTGTCCCACCAAAAGCATTACATTCAACCTAGCCACATCAATACCAACAGAAATCATGTTAGTAGCAAGCAAAATGTTAGACGGCCACCTTTTATTCTCAATGTTTTCCTTGCTATATGTCAGCTTTTCCAGCTTATCCAATGTTTCGTTTAACTGGGTTGTTGAAACACGACTGGTCAACTCATCTGCACTGGTAATAATACGCGCATCTTTTGCTGTTCCGACACGATACGCCATTCTTTTTATAAAATCTTTAACGTCATCGTCAACAAGGGTCGAACATTTTCCAAGATCCTTCAAACTGTTGAAATAAACGGTAAGCGTCCAGTATTTATCTTTTATTTCATATGGAAGATCCATAGTGTGTATTTTTTGAAGCAAGGCTGCGATCGATCGAATTTCCATCATCGCTTTTGTTTTACCTGATGGCATCAATCCTACATATTTTCTTCCATATACTCCCTTCTCATAATCAATTACAGACTCTCTGGCAAAGAAGGAATCCTCTGCATCTATTCCCGGATGCGGGAACTGACAAACATCTCGGTCATACAGAGCCGAACACTGCTCTGCTGCACGCCTTATAGTAGCTGTCGATGCAATAATTTTAGTTTTAGATCCTTTACTGCTACAAATCGAATCAATAGCTGACTCATATAAGCCTACCATTGTTCCCAACGGTCCTGAAATGAGGTGGAGCTCATCTTGAATTATTAATTCAGGCGCTCTATTACTGCTTCCAACTCCAAAAAAAGCGCCAATCTGTGGGTTCCAAGGCAACATTGCAAATTTATCCACAGTGCCAAACAGTAATGTAGGAGGATTCTGATATAATTCTTCATCCACGATCTGAATTGGAAGTTTTCCTTGCGAATTAAAGAAGCATGCCTCTTGAGGACACCACAATTCAAAATGTGCGTTGCTTCTCATTCTATATCCCCATTCGCCTTTTTTCTTATGCCCATCTCTGTCTTGAACCATCTTTGTTCCGCACCAGGGGCACTTTAAAACCTGAAACTTATTATGGCGGTCCTTCTGATAATCAAGTTCCTCCGCAGTCGCTTTGGTCAACTGTGTTAATTCTGATTTCGCTTTGGCGTTTTTATTCGGCGTATGATCATTACCAATCCACAGGCCAATGGTTATCGGTTCTGATCCCAAGTCATATTTTCCATAGACAGACCTTCTGTCAGTGGCGTCAACACGTATGTATTCACATGCACAAATAAGAGTGGATGCACGCGTAAATTGTTGAGCAGCCAATAGTCTTAACGTGTAGCGCATAATTACTGTTGTTCCTGAAGCATCATCCTTATGTGCAAGCCTTCGAAAGAAAATAGTAAATGCTGTAAGTCCCAGATATGCCTCTGTTTTTCCGCCACCCGTGGGAAACCAAATTAAATCCACCAATTCCCTGTCATCAGAATGTTCATCTACTATAGACTTAATACTCATCAACAAAAAAGCTATCTGGAAAGGTCTCCATGCATAATAGTCTTCCAAAAGTGTCTCTACATTGTGATAGTCTATTTTATCCAACAATTCAGTTAATTGTTCGTCATACGGATATCGGTTCACATCTGATGTCTTTTCCTGTAATTTTAAATGCGCTCTCTGCATAAACATTGCTCTATTCGCCAACTGGAACGCATTCCAAGCATCCCCGTTTGATTCAAGCAATCTTATTCCGTCATGCATTCGCTTTGATGCCGCCGTGCATCCTAATATATTCTTCTCCGCAATATAGCCATACTTTGAGTCTAACGAACCAGCCTTATTCTTGATTTCACTTATCCAATTGTCATATGCATTTACTATAGATATAAGTTTCTCAATCTTAACAGCTTTATCGTCACGTACCAAGTCTGACATGTACTTCATAGACAAAGCATCTTTCGTTACCCCCGAATCTTCCGGAAGGTTGAAATCCATAGAAGGGACTTCGCTCACGGGAAAATACTCACTATATACTTCACCCTTTCCCAACATATCTACGTTCCAAGAAATTGAAGTTCCCAATCCGGTTCCATATACTTTTTTATTCCGATATTGAAGTGCCAAAGATTGTTCTTCATCGTTTAAATCAGAAAAGTCTACATTCGCACCATATTCAGCAAATACAAACTCGTTATTATCACTGTTTACGCGAATTTCGGGTTGAAACAGGCACAGCTTGGCACTTGATTTTCTTGTGTCATCATTAACGAGCATAATTGTCAGCGACCAAATATCATTACCCATATTGCGTCGCAAGGCAGTTATTTTGGCATTGGTTTCATCCAATTCCTTATTCTGATCAATATAGTCCGAGCTCGAAAAATCCAATTCTACGTCACAGACATGCGGCTCTCTCACATATCCCTTTCCAAGTTGATCGGATAATTTATACATAAGGGAAATAATTTCATGCTCATCTCCCCCCAGTAAATCACGTTCTTTTAACGCTACTATCGATTTTCGGTTTAATCCTCCGGATGTAAGTCTAAGAGTTTTCTCTTTACGGTCTAGGTAGACACAATAGTCAAACTCTTGAGGAAGCTCATACTCCTCAGGAATGTTTCCATACGGTATCCTACAATCGTTCGCCAAGGCTTTTTTATACGTAGCGAAGCTAACCTTACATTTGACCTTTTCACATTTACCTTTAACAAAAAAAGTTATTCCCATTGACGATGGCATATTCTGAGCAGCAAGCCCAATTTCTTCGTCAAGATTGTCCTCATCCGCATCAGATTCAGAATGATGATGCTTAACAAATCCTTCTTCGGAATTTGTATTTTCCACTTCATCTTCTTCGATCTGCACTTCACTATCCTGCTCTTCAACTCTGGAAGTATCGTTATTATCAGCATTCATTTTAGTATTCTTAGTAAAAAGAATTCCTACTGAATACCTTGTATTAGGAGCATCCGAAATAAGTTCGTGCTCTGCATCAGGTATAGATATTTCTGAACCTGGTCCCATGAGTTCTTTTTTAACGAGTTCAATATACTCGTCTCGAACTTTAATCATTTCTTGCTTATCTGCCATAATAACCACCCTTAAATAGAAATAGGTCTGTTTGCCATTCCCATCGGAACAACCATCTCAACCCTAGCAATTCGCTCTACTCTTTTAATCTCAGCCAGCGTATCAACCTTTTCGAAGATTGATTCCATATCTGAACCGGCTTTCGGAGTACGACCGCTAAGCTTATCTACAATCGCCATGCCCACTTGATCAAGAATCCTTCTCCTGATGGATCTAATTTCTCTACAAGCCTCAAAAATGCTTTCAGGATTGGTTTTCAATTCCTCAACGCCTGTAATATTTCCTATGTGTCGTATTGAATCTACTACTCGCGGTCCAACTGTGTGAGAATCTTCGTCAAGCCAATGCAGAATTGTCTGTTCATGCACTGTTGCACCATCTTTAAGCATTAATTCGGCAACTTTCCTAGCCGTATAACCGTTAGAATGCATAAAATCGACAAGAGAATTTTTCCATAAATTCGCTTTCCGATAGTTCTCTTGTGCAACTGAATCCAGCCTATCATCCAAAAACAGTTTTACAAGGATAGAACTAACAATATCTTTCGTATCGTCATTATTCTTAGTAAAAACTATTGAATCTCCCTCACAAAAATCCTGTGCTTCTACTTCCTTAACGATACCCGTTGTTTCTTCCAGTACATAACCCTTATAGCGCTTACTCAAATAAGCCTTTGTATCATCGTCAAAGATGGCTACGGCTATAATATCCGTGTTTATGGATCCCTCATATCCCGAAGGACTTCTGTAGCCGGAATTAAAATAGGTTAAATCAACATGAGAAATGTATTCTTCCATTTCTTTTTCAAATCCATCTGCATTCTCTTCTTCCTGTGTGATAATCTCATCCTCATCCACACTTGAAATAATAATTGTTGATTTCTTTTGAAGTTGATTTGTCCTATTTCGTGACAGTTTATTTTTGAAATAATAACCTGCCTTTTCGCCTTCATATATTACCGAAATAATATTTGCCGACGCATTGCATCTAAACACATTAAATGATTTGCCTTCATAATCCCCCAGAACAATAACGCAATCGTACATTTTTGTACTGTCAAATCTGTTGGCAGTAATAATGTCCTTGTTTTTAAATAAATACTCAGAAAACAGTCCGGAGCTTTTTATCAGCGTTATATAATAAGCTTTCGGAACTACAATAGCGACCTTTTCACCAACATGGGTATATAAATAATTGCGTAGCCACTCGTATTTGCCATTTGTATCATTCTCTCGTGCCAGTACCTCTTCCAGCAACTCAATTATCTGAGAGGCGTCCATCCTTAATCGCTCGGGGAATCCTAATGAAAGCCGCTTTAACTCAGCAATTTTTTCAGCAGGTGATTCAACCTCAACAAGTCCTCTTTCTCTGGCGACTGAGAATCTATTCATTGGAAAAGGAGCCGTCATGAATAATTTCATCAAAGAGTGTGATAGCATGACAAAATTATCTTTTCCCTCTGTAGAAAATTCATCACGCTTAATTGAAATAATATCTTTCTTGAATTTTCGAACCATTTCATTATCGATGCCACCTTCTTCAAGAACATTTAGCTCGATATTTTTGTCGATTATGGTATTTACTTGAGCAGCAAGTTCGGCAATATAAGGGTTATCCTCAACATTCTCATAAGTAGTATTCTCAAGTAAAAATTCTTTCGTGCAAGCAAAAGTTTCTGTTTCTTCAATATCCGTAGTTAGCTCTAACCCAAGATCGCTATCCATCGAAGAGCAAACATACACATATTGGAGTGATTTTCGACTAATTAATTCTGGCAACTCTGAGAACCCGCGAGAAATAGATTCTTCGCCGAGAACAATTAATCCCAAGTGCCTGTTCCCACGTCTCGATAAAAGCAGTGGTCTCGCCGCCGACACTTTGGCAGTAAACTTCAATACAGGTTCATTTTTTCCTGTATTGCCGCCATATCTATATTCATCTTCTTCAGTAAAATATGAGGCAGTAACCAAATCCAGCAAATCAATTTTTTTCTCGTTAAACGTCAAACTTATATTTTTCACCAAATAATCCGCACGATCACGAGGAACTACAATAACGCAAGAAGTATCAAGTATGCTTGGTATATTTTCAGGCTTGACCCCCAGCACTTCAATAAAAAAATCATCTCGCATGGACTTTTTCTTTCTTATTCCTCTACCATCCATTCGAACAGAATCCCCGTTGTAGGGTTCTATATTCCTCCACCCTTTTTCCGGAATATATGTGGCCGAAGTTTCACTTTGAGTAAGTTTTATGAATTTCTTTCCTTTTTCACCACCTATCTCACTTCCGTCCACAAAGCCTTTAAATATGTACCGCCCCTTTTTCGTTTGTCCGTATAGAACCATATCCCCATCTGCGAACGAGCTTACAACATCACCTGTTTCAGCCTCATTCGAAATCAAATTTAAAATAGTCGCATACGTCAACAATACCGCATCAAAGCAAACTGACCCGGTATGCATTATCAATCCTATGTTATGATTCCGCTTTGCTATTGTCTGTGTTAGAAAATCTCCAAACGTTCTAAGCAATAACTCTTTTGAAACAGTTTGACCTTCGATTTGGATTTCACACTTTTCAAACACCTGATACATCATTTCTTCGTTAACTTGCATAACACCCTCACGAGAAAAACTACCTAATTCTTATTTGAAAATTCAGCTTAAAATAATACTCTCCGTTCTCTTTATATACTCTTCCATAATCACCATGCCCTTGATCTGTGGAAGGAAAATCTAAATAGCAATGGCTGAATAGAAAGTTCTTAAAACTCTCCGATTCCAATGCATAATTGGCAACAACTTCTCCCGTTTCCTTTACTGTGATATATCCACCTTTAACATTGCTACGACCGTCCCACAAGGTACTGGCAGTCATTCCACAGTAGGCAGAATAGAGAAACATTTTTATCATATAGGGATATTTACTTTCTCCAAGTGATATATTGCAGGGATTCTCTCTTACAATTCGATTTGTTACATTCGCAATATCAATCTCGGTCTGCCCTTCCATGAAGTGGTTCCACATCATTCGCTCTATAACATCAGGGAGCCTTGGATTTATCTGATCAAGATTTTCTTGAAAGGCACAACATCCTGCTCTGGCAGCTCGTTCATATCCTATAAAAGACAAAACACATCCATTGTCACGAATAGCTGAGCATCTACCTGTAACTGATGCATGCCCCTTTGAATCAACCATAGCGTTAATTTCATCCATAAGTTGGTCATTCATACCGTCTACTCGGTACTTGGCTGCTGATGCCTTGGCTGTATTAAACAATGTTGGATTTTCGCCAAATTCACTTTTTATAGAAAAGCCTATATTCTCCCTAACTATCGAATTGCGTGGATCTCTCGCACTAATAAAAATGTCGCTTTTTTCAACACTTTTCGCTTTTAAGTGTTGCATTTCCGCGCCATTTATAAAATCCAATACTTCATCAGAAACATTAAAAGATCTTCCTGATGCGCCACAAATGTCCGCTTTGAGTAACTCTGCAACTCTTAAAAAGTGTTCAGCAGGAATACTTGATACGTAGCGATTATTGACCTCTATATCTATATCGATATTGTTTACATTACAGCTGTATGTAACAAGACGATCTGATGTCTCCTGTCTAACAACTTTTAATATCTCCATCCACTCGTCGGGATTGGCATCACCATTCTCATCTGACAGAAATAGTTTTCTATCACCAAGTAGCCTTAGCGCCGCATATGGTTCGCCCCATTCTCCTCGATTCATACATTATCCCTCCAACAGTTTATAAATCTCCTTTGCAATAGCTTCTATAACGTTTACTGTTACGCTATTTCCAAATTGTTTGTATAAATGTGTGTCTGCAAGCTCAAGTTTGAAATCTTCAGGAAAGCCTTGCAATCTTGCCCATTCACGTGGTGTCATTTTACGAATACCTTCCTTGTTTATTTCTCCTTTGATGTGCGTCGTCGGAACCATCGAATGTTTTCTGTTGTCTACTATGAGATTTCTCTCTCTACCCATTCCTCCACAAACAATTGTCCCAGCAATATCATTTAAGTCTCTAACTTCGTAACCAAATCCATGTCCCGCAGCTTCATGACGCGCACGGTGTTTTCTCAGAGTGTCCATATAAACATCACTCAAGTAGTACTTTGAAGGAACCGGTGCGGGATCCATAATATCTTTTATGCACGTCTTTTCATGCTCACCTACAGGGAACAAAAATCCCTCAGGGCATCTTTCCTTAATCAAATCATTTCTAATACAAACAAGATATATTCTTTCGCGATTTTGCGGCACTCCAAAGTCCTTACTGTTAAGGATTTTGTCATATACCGTGTAGCCTATCTGCTCAAAAGCTCCCTTTATTACTTTAAAGGTTCTTCCCTTGTCATGGATTGTAAGACCTTTTACATTCTCACAAAAAATAATTTTGGGCTTATGATATTCGCAAATTCTTACAACATCTTGAAACAGAGTACCTCTGCACTTACCTTTATAGTCGTCGTCGAAGCCCATATGCTTTCCTGCCATTGAAAACGCCTGACACGGAAAACCTGCAAGGCAAATATCAAATGGAGGTATGTCTTTTTCATCAATCTTTGTAATATCCCCGGCAATTTCAAAAGGATCATCAAAATTTGCTCTATATGTTTTCTGAGCAAACTCATCCCATTCACTAACAAAAACTGTTTCTATATCTTTCCCAAAAGCATTATCAAATCCCTTTCTGATTCCTCCAATACCGGCAAAAAGATCTATCGACTTATACATGTTTTTTCTCCTTAATAGCATTCTCAATAATGTCTGCACATTTTGCAGTTTCTTTTTTTATTTCATTTCCCCAAAATCTCAAAACTGTCCATCCATCATCAGTAAGTAGCTGATTAACCTCCTTATCCCGTTCCATATTTCTTTCGATTTTGGGTATCCAAAACTCTCTGTTTGACTTGAAGTCTTCCTTGCGTTTCTCCCATTCATATCCATGCCAAAACTCACTATCGCAAAAAACAGCAATCCTCAACCCTATAAAAACAATATCCGGATTACCTGTTATTCTCCTGACATTTTTTCGATACCGAATACCTCTACTCCATAATTCTTTTCGCAAAATCAGCTCTATGTCAGAATCCTTATTCCTTACCCGCTGCATGTTATAGCTAATTTGTTCTTTAGTCTTCTTCACAAAAGATCCCCCGATATCATCAGTTTAGTTTTTGTGTTTCACTATTGTCTGCAGCATAGTTTTCTGACTTAATGCCAAAGCTTACAATATCACCGATATCACAGTTTAAATGTTTGCAAATTCTTTCTAAAACCTCAAGAGATACCGACTCACCTTTTCCCATTTTTGCGATTGTAGCGGAACTGATAGAGAGTTCATTAAGCAAGTCTTTCTTTTGCATGTTTCTATCAATTAATAGTTTCCACAACCCATTGTAAGAAATAGACATATTTTTTCCTTTCAGCTATACCAACACACAGTGAATGCATCGGTAATATTTTACCATACGGATATGCTGAAAGGAACAAAAAACTTTACAAATCTAAATTTTTATTTTCTACGTAATAAAGTTTTTTCCTTTATTCTCACTCCCAGATTTTTTTCTTAAACGTCCTGTCAAACACCTCCACAGCTTTTTCAAGATTCATAATGATACTGCTACCTACAACCTTTGCTTCCAGGACAGGCGGCAGTTCTTGCTGAATGTATTTCAATTCGTAAGTCCTACTGGAATCCGCGTATGTGTATGTAAGAGTGTTCCGCTTCTTATCGGTTTTAAAGTTCTTTTTATCGTTCTCCCAGGCAACTATTATCTTCTTCATCGCATTCTTACCAATTGCCTTGTCCCCAAAATAGTCTGAATAAGATAACAATGTAACGTAATTAGGCGTAGCATCTGAATACTCATCAAAGATTTCTTTCAAAACCTGCGACGATGCCTTAAAAACATCCGGAAAATAATCATCATCGGCCGTCTTCATTTCCTCAGCCATTTCAACTACACGACTAAGCATCCGTCTGACATATTCACAGTAGAGTGCCGCTGTAGCTTGGCGCATACTTTCATTAATTCTTTTTGAGTTTTTTGCTCCGGCTTCTTTATCAAGCGTACTTCCTATAAAGCAGACAACTGTACGCTTTGAGATATCTGATTTAAATGCTGCAATCTTGTTAGTACTGATTGTAACCGCAGGATAATTGATAAAGCCTTCCGCTATTCCCCAAGTATCGTCCTTGATTACTTTTTCATAGTGTGCATCATATTGTGCTTTCGCAAGGTCATCGATGTTTATTGGAAGGCCTTCACACGCACGTTTAAGATTTTCAATATTTCCGGACGTAAAATCATTACTGCTATTCATTGGAATCTTTGTTCCACACATAAGCTTTGATAGCAATCTTATAAATGTAGACTTTCCTCCGTTGGAATCACCATATACAATTCCGTATACTGGAAAAGGTGTTACTTCATAATTGTTTTTACTACCTACATATCTAAGATACGGCATGAAGAGGCTGGCAAAATACCAATTCATAAACAGATAGTAGTCTTTTTGACTTTGCTGCCAGTCGCCATAGAATACCGACAAACTGGACATGTAGCTTTCGAGACATCTGAGGTCAGCACTTATCTGCTCAGAAGACGGATTGAGGTTCAATTCTTTTTCATTGAATAATAGCTTTTCGTTTTCGTAGTCAATGTGAAGTTTGGGTAACTTCTTAGCTTTCTCTTTCTTCACATTTGCATGCTCAGTATATTTTCTACGAAAGGCTCTTGTAAATTCTCCGGTAAGTACGAGCTTTCCATTGTCTTTTCTCTGCTTAGGAATCAATGGCTTCATTTCTGCTTCAAGGCCTTTGATGTCAGCAATTATTTCTATCTCACTATCAGCGCTTTCATCAGGTTCCAGAATTACCATTTTTTTGTTTTCAATAGTTTTGATAATTGGAACTTCTTCAACGTTATCTCTAACATAGTCAGGATCCTCTCCCAGAGCCAACAACACTTTCTGATTAACATTGTCAGCGCAATTCTGCTGAAATGTATCAAATCGATCTCTATAATGCTCGTAAGCTTCCCAGTCATCAAAACAAACGATATCCTCTCTCTGCAATCCGCAAAAAGCAGAAGCGGACATATTAGCGCTTCCTGTGATAACCCTTGTCCTTCCATCCACAGATTTCAGAATGAAAATTTTCTCATGCGATCTTGTGTCACGTGAGACCGAAATAACCAGGCTCCCATCATCTATTCTCTCGGCCATCCTTCTTGCTGACTTGCTTTTTGCGATAAGTTCTACTGACTTAGTCTCCATTGCCATAACAGCAGCAATATCATTATCAACAATTTCTTCGCAGCCAAAAATCATTTCAACATGATCAAACATGTCCATGACTTTTTCCATAAACCCAATACCGGAAGAAAAAGTAATCCCATACAATTCGTTGAACCCTTCAAAAAGATCTCTCCAATTCAGCTTGGCATCCTCAATAAACCTAGCCTTCACAACGTGAAGCTGCCCAGAAGAAGCCTTTTCCAGTTCCTCTGGGACCATATCAAATAGACTCATCTGATCCGTTGCCATAGTATCCTCCCAACCTTTATCGTTTTCTCGTACGATTCCCCACTGCATTCCCTGTAATATGGGCAAGTCAAGCAACACTGTCCACATCTTTTTTCTTTAATTCTCTTCTTTCGTTGGAGCCAATAAATCAGTCTTCTCATCTTCTTCTCCGTCCTCCGTTATTGTTCATTTTCATTAACTCTGCCATTACGGCGAATGGAAAAATCAAGATACAAAGTATAACCATAATCTGCTCCTTTCTTGCTCTGATTCTAATTGTACTCAGATGCTGTCCGTTAAAAACGCCTTGATTCAAAAAGTGCATCAATTCAATAAAAAAAGATGGCAACCGCCTCATTTCTGAAACAGTTGCCACCCTTATCATTTTTCTATAAGCTAATACTTTTTATTTGCCTCGCTATCCATCTTTTCCATAACGCCGGTCATCATTTCTTTCATTTCAGCAACGACATCGTAAGGCCCGACCAGCTGGACATGCTTGCCTAACCCGAATATCCAGCCATAGAATTGAGGACTTACGAACACTTCCACATTAAGCTCGCTGTGCTTTTCGTCAAGCGGTCGGAATGTGATATCCTTGCCGAAGCGATCAATGAAAACACCGCACATACTGTTGTGCATATGAAGCTTGACTCTTTTCTTTTCACCACCATACATTCCGAAGGTTGCTTTGGAATATGCAGCCATGTCAAGATCCTTAAAGTGTTCAGCACCATCTCGCTTCTCATCTATTGCATGCGGCTTGAGCATTTTATCGACGCGATAATGTTTGCACGTCTTGCTAAAATCATCAAATGCCACCATGTAGTAATACTCATCATCCCATGTCAGTGCCCAGGGACTTACAGTGAACCAGTCTCCTCCGTTCAAAATGTACTGGGACTTATCCGGCTGCCATGAGAAATATTTAAAACGAATCTTTTTGTTATGCTCTATAGCATTGTGAATCTCGTCCACGCTGTAATATATACTTTCGTTCATAGTCTTGATTCTGCCATGAACATAAACCTGCCGCTGGATTTGATTAGCCTGGTACTCACTTACAAAACTCTTAACCTTCTTAATGAGTTCCCTGGATTTTCGCTCGGTAATGAATTTCGATGACTGTATTGCATCAATCAAAAGCTTGACTTCGGCAAGTTCGAAATCTCTGCTGCCGACATGATAGTAAGTCTCTCGGCCAATCTGCTCTTTGATAATCTCAATACCAAACTTGTCAGTCATATCCTGAAAGTCTGCGTAGATGCTCTTACGCTCAGCAGTCACTTCATACTTCTCGAGTTCTTCCAGAATCTGATTAAGGGTCAGAGAATGCTCGTCATCCGTTTTTTCAAGCATGACTTGCATAAGGTACGTAAACTTAAACTTCTGGTTAGTTCCTCTGGACATAGTATCCACCTCCATACTTGATACTATGATTATCCCATTCTTTGCCCTTTAAATCAAAATTTTTTTGATGATAAATGGAATTTTATCGGACAGCTTGCCTTTAGCTGTTCGCTAATTGGCAAGCAAGGCAAACCTGTACAGGTTTTGCATTTTTCGCTTGTTGGGGTGACTGCCCCAATCCCCGGAACTGACACTTATCGTGTCAGGCGACGCATCGATAAACGACGCTAAATGAAAAAAGCGGGGAACCCCGTTTTGGAGTTCCCCATTGTTTTACCTGGATAACTGTCTTTCTCTTCCTCGCTTAAGCGACTTTTCTTTTTCGTCCCTGTTAAGGAACTCATCAACATTGTGTTTTGCCATTGTAAGCGTCTTCATCTCGTCTCTGACTTCGCGGTATTCCGCGTAAGCCTGCTTCTTATCCGCAAGGACTTTGGCATATTCTGCGTTCAGATCTTTTACCTTCGGAATCTTAAGTCCTGCAGCCTTAAGTTCATCGAAAGCAGCCTTTGCAGCTTTACGATGTGTCAGCTCTTCACGGTGTGTTTCAAAGAACTTCTTGCTGTATCCGCTCTTTTTGTATGTCTCATAAACATCCGAAGTCTTTACAAAGTTGATGATATGAGTTCTTAAAACGGCAATCTCAGCCATTCGCTTCTCAGCACTTTTGATTCTCTCAGTAAGTTCATTGAATCTCGATACCGAAGACTTTGTTCTTTCCTCCAAAGTGCTGTAATCGCGGATTCCGTGCTCGTGAAGGTATATCAAAGTCTTTGACATCTGTTTTACGTTAAAGACTTTTGCCCAGTTCTCATATCCGGCTCCTTTGCCCTCAGATATCTTTTTCTGGATATCAATAAGCATATCAAAATCCCTACCTGACTTCTCCCCGGTATATGCTTTTTCATCACCCTGAAAGTAAGACCTGATGTCCTGTTCTCTATAACCTTCGCCAAGAGAATCAAAGCGAATAAAGCGCTCATGTCCTTCTGCCCTTACCGAAGTATGTCTTCCGCGCTTGATCTGATATTCCATCTCTTCAAGAAGCATCAGGAATTCTTCGTAATTACCGGGTTTGCGGCTTAAGGCTTCATCTATAGCATTGCAAAGTTCGGATCTGAAGGTTTTTCTTTTTTCATAACCGTTATACTTTTCTCTCTCATGGAAAGGCCGTGGCTTTATAACTGACATACCATGCTCTAAACATAACTGGTCGCTTATCCGCTGTACCACTCGGAAGGAACCGATGAAGTTTTTATACTTGCAGGTACAGTCAAGATCTGTAGAGTTCCAGATTATATGATTATGAATATGATGCCTGTCAGTGTGGGTGGCAACTATAAAAGCGTGATGCTTCTTAGTAAGCTTCATTGCCAGTTCATAGCCGATCTGATTAGCTTCCTGCGGAGTGATTTCATCAGGCTTAAAAGACTGGCGAAGCTGATAAGCTATGATATCGCCATGTGGCGTTCTGCCCGTTAATCTGTAATACTCGCGTTTTGAGAGCATGAACTCCTCATCGGCGGTCTTAGGATCACAGGCATAAGAACTTATAAATTCACCC
>JAEEGL016094189.1_pt1 | contig 15684 bp, 12 predicted proteins | sample 9134231 | NCBI WGS metagenome assembly JAEEGL01 (sample SAMN16246548, study PRJNA631951) | gut metagenome | biome: gut microbiome; feature: rumen; material: fiber-attached | host: Bos | place: Iran: Karaj | collected 2018-10
ATTCTTGTCAAGATTAACCAAATGATAGCTCTTATTATCCTTAGTTAAATCAAAATCTCCTTCAGGAAGTAACGCAGTAATTCCGTCTAAAGCATCTAACAAATTCTTCTTAGCGGCCTCGCTATTATTTTGCCATAAAGTCTTTTGTGTCTCATCATCATTATTTACTGCTTGCTTATAATTACAATACTCAGTATATAGCTCTCCTGCCTTTAATAATTCCATGCGGCAATATTCTGCATAGCTTTCAAGCCTTGGTGCAACCTGGTGCATAAAAGGATATACATTCTTTAAATATGTAAAATATAAAGTAATTATTGGAGTTTGACTTCCAGCAGCTGATGTATAGAATTCACCCTTTAAAAAATTAATGATTGTTTGTAAATCTGCCTTTTCAATCTCATCAATTAGTTGTGCAGTTGTAGCTTTAGCAACATCAAAATTAGTTTCTCCTACTGCTCTTTGATATTTATCATATAATGTATCAAGTGTTGCAATATCCCTACCTATTACAGTCATTCTAGAATCAAATTCTGTTCTATCTATTTTTGCAAATATTTCACGTTCCATCGATGTAACAAAATCTCTTAGCTCAGTAACCTTATCAGATACTTGTTGAACCCGTGATAAAATTTTGGTATTGCCATCAATTATTGCCTTTTTAATTTCATCTAAAGATTGTGTTGTTTCATCTCTAAATACAGCCTCAGGATCCTGGTATCCAAATGCACTTAATATATTATTTATGGCGATTTGACCAACCTTTGAGGCACAACCTGATACGAAGCCTGTAGCTATTGCCTTAGCAAGCTCTACTATTGCATCACCCTTCATGCTAGCATTCCATTCAACCTTACGATTATCAGGATTAAAGGTTTTACTCCAGCCTAAATTCATAAATGCACCTTTTGATTCACATCTAATTACATTTAAGCTTTTACAATCCTTAAAACAATCATTTCCAATATATGTAACATTCTTAGGAATATAAATATTTTCTATACCTGTACCACTAAATACCTCATCACCAATATAATGAATAGAATCTGGTATAGTAATAATAGTTATTTCAGAATGTCCTTTAAATACTCCACCCTTAGTACTACCAATTGAAGTAACTAAATAATTATCCACCTTTCTAGGGATTATGACATTATCCTTATTAGTAGCATTATAGCCTACAAGGGAGCATATTTTACCATTAACATCATATACTAATCCATCCTTTGTGATTTGATTACTACCACCACATGATGATAAAAATACTGTTAATATTAGAATTAAAAACAAAATAATTTTTTTCATAATAAAAACCTTCCTTATTCCCAAAATTAACTCCCCATATCTATCATTCAGTATAACACAAAAACGTTTAAAAATGAACAAATAAAAATGGCTACTAGCATACTATGCTAATAACCATCATTATTATTTATTAATTAAATTACATTTTTTTTATTGTTTTATTAGATAAGAAAAGTGTTACCTTGGCAGAGCCCACACTTGAAGTTGATAGGTCATAGTAGAATTCTACATATTTCTTTCCTCTAGCATTTTCCTTAACCTCAAGCTCTATCTGACCATTTTCTAGAGCTAAACCATAATAATGATCTGCATCAGAATAGAAATATATTAGCTTATTATTTTGTTTGTCATCAAATACGCTCTTAAATTTGATAACATAGGTATTATTAGTAGTAATATTATCTAATTCATCCAAACCAATATAATATGTTAATTCAGTGAATGTACCACGTGAATTAGTTTCACTATCATCAGCGTTTGTTTCATATGATGGTCCACCCATAAATATTGACATTAAGTCTGCTATAATCGCTCCTGCATATAATTCTTTTTCTCCGATTTGAATCTTATAGAAATAATTACTCTTATATATCATAAATGTATCATCTTGACTAGATAATAAAGAATACATTGTTGCAGTACCAGGAGTACCCTCTGGAACAATATATCCATATGACATAATAGGAATATTATAATTAACCTTTGCAGTCAATGTATCTGGATCAGTAATTCTAGTTAGAATACCTAATGTTTCTAATTCTGCCAATGTTGAAGTATTACTAAAGCCTGAACCACCTTGAGGTATGATAATTAATGAATATGAATAATCATCATATACCTTAGTGCCCTTAATATAAACCTCATCATCAGGATTATCAATGACAAGCATCATTCCACCACCCATTGGAGTTGATATTAAATCTCCAGAGGATTCTTCTGATCCTAAATCATATGTATCATCACCAATTGTTATAACTACTGGTGACTTTGGTTCTTCTTTAAATATCAATTTAATAGTTGCTATAATCTCATCCCTCATACAATAAAAGTATGCATTATAAATATCTTTATCATCCTTTACAACATCAAGTGTTACCCTTTCGCTAGTAATCTTATTATTAAGCTTCTTATCATAATATGCATTACGAGATATTAATCCTGAAAGAATTATTTCTACCTTACCATCAACGATTAATGAATCACTATCTTTACCTGCATAGGCGAAAATAGTATAAGTTTCATTATCAGACTTAAATGAAGTATCCTTAGAACTATGATCATATAATACAGTATCACCAACTGTTATATTTATCATATCTGAGAAATCTTCAATAACAATATAATATTTCTTTGTTTGATTAAATCTATTTGTTACCTCAATTTCATATGTTCCTACTTCAGAGAATGTAAAGAAAGATAATTGATATGTATATCCAAAATCCTTTTTTACTCCTGAAGGATAAGTGACATTAATATATAAATATGAAGCAAACTCAATACTCATATAATCACTAGGATAAGTATCTATTGCATAAGCTGTATCCTTTTCATCAAAGGAAATGTTATATCGTCCATAGGCACTTGAATAATATCTTAATCCATTACCCTTAACAGCTAAGCTTGAGCCCATTGAGTTATTAGTTTCTACTAGTAGATACAATATATGATCCGCTGTTCCATCATTTATGGTAACAAACATATATGTTACACCAAGAGTATCATCATTTACTAATTGAGCATCAGTTACAGAATAACCAGATTTATCTGTTGTAACTTTTGTTTTATCAAAATGCTCTATTGAATATAAATAGAAATAATTATTGAAAACATTACTATAATCATATTCTCTGATACTTGCGGTATTGTTTGTATACTGTGCTGATTGATCGAACTTACAGCTAATAGTACCGAAATCATGTGAATCCTCAGAAACAATTACATTTAGATAGAACTCTAAACTAAATACCTGACCATATAATTCCTTAGTATATGTTATTTTCTCTCTATAAATTCCATCAACCTCATATGTCTTTGAAGTTATCTCCTCGCCATTAACAAGTAATGTACCACCAGGATTTGAACCCTCAAGCTCAAATGCAGCCTTTCTTTCACTATTACTTACTAATAATGCAGCCTCAACTACACCTCTATTATTAATAGCATATGAATCTTTAATAGGTAGATAATCATTTTCTATTGTGACTTGAGTAGAATATATTACTTTATTATCTTTTACTATTTCAATTAAAACATAACTCCAAATTGAATAATTATTACCATTATAATTATTTTGCCAGAACTGTACGAAATCGGCATCTCCACCAGAATCTCTGTTTAAAACTCTTACAGTACAATCCTTATATTCTTCCTTTAACTCAACATCAAGTCCAACTGCAAAATCCATATTACTATTTGTACTAAAAGTACCTCTAGAATCCGCTTCTACACTTTCAACAAATAATTCATCCCTTGCGATGCTATATCTTATAACATTTAATGACTCTATTGGATCATCATCAATAATATATATATCACAGAATATAGAATAGCTATTGCTACCGCGTGACTTTTGCAATTGTACCCAATGATTTCCTTTAGTTAATACTAAATTATCTGTAGGATTCTGACCGACACCATACGGAGTATCTGAAGAATAGCTAAATGCTGATGTTGGATTAATAAATTCTATTTCGATTTTCTCATCAGTATCCTTAATATAGTAATAAACATTTTCTGCAACACTATATCTCTCACCATTTATTTTTACAGCCTCAAGACAAGTTGTACCTACAGATAGCTTTATATGACATAACTCTGTTGTACCATACTTTATTACAAAATATCTATATTCAAATTCATCAATAGAATATTGTCCATAGCCTTTATCATCAGTTATATATGCACTATATCCATCTATTGTAGTGAATGAAACATAAACTGGCATATAATATTCCATAGCTATGAATTCAGCAAAGGTCATTGGTTGACCATCGTAGGTAACTGATGTAATAATATTTGAATCAATTATGTTCCAATCATAATCACATTCTAAATCCTCATTAGTATCTTCAAAATAGTAATTTTCATCAGTAAGCTTAATCTTAAATTCTTTTAATCCTAACGTATTTTTTACATTTTCTAATTTAACAGTATATTTATCATCTGAATCCTTACCATATATAGACATAATACTAGAATTAAAATCAGTTATATTAAGTGTTTGTTCAGAGCCTGTTGAGAATGATGTGATTTTTCCATCCTCCCATTCACTTAAAGGTGTCTTAACAGGTTTTTTTAGAATGTAGAATTCACATGTATCTGATGTAGCATTATAATTATCATCAGCCTCTACTTCTATCTTACAAACATAATAGCCTGCAGTCTTAGGTGCTACATCTGTATAAGTAGAATCCTCAGCACCATCTAGCTTATAATAAAGCTTAACATTAGCATCATTGTTAGTAGAGTAATTAACTACTACATCCTTAGCATCATATACCTTAGATTTAGCCTCGAATGAATTGATTTTTGAATCAACCTTATTAACTACTATAGTTAATTCAGTATCTTCATAATCACCATATTTTACTAGTGCTGAATATGTACCAGAATTAGATGTAGCCTGAAGCTCAGTAGCAACAGAAAAATCTGTAATAGTAGTTTCAGTACCTGTAACAGTACCAACCTCTTTTACAGTTAAATGATCAGATATATTATATTCATCGCCATAATTAAATTCTATTGTATTATTAGTTGAAGAATATTCCTCATCATCAACATATACCTTTAATGTTTTTACTTCTTCGCCAATAGTAAAATCCTTTGTTAGCTCTAGTGCAGCATAATCATCAGTTTCTGCAACATAAAGCTTACATACATATTCACCTGGATTTACTGGGGCAGTTTCTGAATAAGTTGAATCCTCTGCTCCCTTTACCTTGTATAGGATTTGAGCAGTCTTATTATCACTTAACTCATAAGTAACCTCTGCAGGTTCACCATCATATGATTTAGCTTCAATATCAAATGATGATAGCTGTATTACCTTTTTATTGATAATAACATTGATTGTTATAACCTCATTACCATATGGTATAGCAGCTGTATAGGTACCTGGAGCAATAGTTTGAGTAATTACAGTATTGATATCAAAATCATTGTAATCTACTAAAGTACCATCCCTTTTAATTAGCTTTACTTGAACGTTTTTTAGGTAATCATCACCTAATGTGTATTCAAGTGTATTATTTGTTGGAGAGAATTCTTCTCCATTCAAATAAACCTTAAAGCCTACGTACTCAGGTAAAGCTGTTGTTGAACTACTTGGAGTAGTTGTTGAATTACTTGGAGTAGTTGTTGGAGCTACTACTGTTGATGTAGAAGTCTCCACTGGTTTTGAAGAGCTGGCCTCTTCCTGCTTAGTTGAAGATCCTGTGCTTTGAGTTACATTACATGAAGCTAATGTGAATGCAGACAAAAACATAGAAACTAAAACAAGCATTGCCTTAGTTTTCTTTTTCATATTTCCCTTTTCACCTTTTTCACTATCATATATTCTATCAAAATGAAAGTAAATTGTAAATAGGGGCAAAGCTTGACAAAATTAAAGGAATCAAAAAAACGATGTACCTAAGACATCGTTTTCTTTGAATTAAAAATAATTATTTTGTAGTAGAACCAAATCCACCATTTCTAATAGATTGTGTATCATCATCAAATGTTATTGCATATTCAACAAAGATTCCCTGCATAAAGCCAGTTCCTTTTTTGATTTCAACTGTTTTATTCTCATTAGAATCATTTGTTACTTTAGCGAAAATATGACCTTCATTATCTGAATAATAATAATCACTATCTATAATACCAACAGTATTATTTAATTGAAGGCGGTACTTAAAGCCTAATCCACTTCTTGGATATAGCTTTAATACATAGTTTTCCTCCATATATACTCTAATACCTGTAGGAATCTTAATTGTTTCACCTGGCTTTAATGTTATATCGAATGGTGCGTAAAAATCATAGCCAGCAGAGCCCTTTGTTGCTCTCTTAGGTAAAATTAACGAATCATATAGATTCTTAATTTCATCATCACTTAAATTATCAAAGCCTGACTTAAATTGATCAAATGATACAATTTCAAATCTAGCTACCCTTTTAAAATTATCCATCTACAGAACCATCCTGATATAATACTATTCTTCCCTCACGCTTAGTAGCCTTAACATCGATTACTCTTTGATTTGAGCTACCAACCCAGTGAAGCTTTGGGTCAAACTTATCTATTTCGAATCTACCATCACAGATTACATCAAGCATACTGATAAATGGTAAGCCTGAAATTTGCTCATATGTATAGCCTGTATATAACCATTTAGTCTTATGTGGAAATTTAGCATTAATTTCCGCAACAAGCTCACCTATTTCATTTACGTTAAGTGGATGTAAAGGATCACCACCACTAAAAGTAATACCAGAGATATAATCCTTTGATAGCTCGTTAAATAATTCTTCTCTTGCTGCATCATCAAATGGTATGCCACCATTTGGATCATGTGTTATCGGATTTTGGCAGCCAGGACAATGATGTCCACATCCTGCTACCCAAAGAACAACACGTAATCCGCTACCATTTAGCATATCATCCTTTGTTATATTATGGTAACGCATTACATACTCTTCCTTTCTGCAATCTCAGCCATCTTAGCATCATTTAATCTAGTTGAGCCGCTTACTCTTGAATAAGATAGGTAACCATTCATTCTTTCAATCTTTGTTAGGTTTCTACTACCACACTTTGGACATACATCCATAGCAAGCTCTTGGTGTCCACAATCCTCGCAATAAGCAAGTGATAGATTAACACCTTCGTAGAAGCCCTTATCCATAGCACGTCTAATTAATGTCTTTACGGCATCAATATTATAATCTATAGGATACTTAACATATTGAATCTTTCCACCATTAGAAAGCTCCCAGAATCTAAATTCCTTATCCTGCTTTTCAATTGGCGAAATATCCTCAGTTACATGGCAATGGAATGAGTTAGAAACATAAGGTCTATCACTTACATTTTCTACAATTCCATATTTCTTTCTAAATTGAGTTATTTGAGTACCACATAGAGATTCTGCAGGTGTACCATAAATTGCGTATAATACATGATCCTGCTCCTTAAATTCAGCAATCTTTTGATTGATATGCTCTAATGTCTTAAGTGCAAACTCTCCATCCTCTGCAATACTCTTACCATTATATAATTCCTGTAATTCATTTAATGCAGTATAGCCAAATGAAGCTGTAGCTGACTTAAGAATAGGCTTAATCTTCTCGTTTGGTGCAAGATGTCCGCCATAGAAACCACCCTGACAATAAGCAAGAGGGTTTGTAGATGCTCTCATTTCTCCTAAATAATCATATGTTCTAATATGAATCTTTCTGATCATTTCTAGATAATAATCTAATACCTCAAAGAAATCCTTTGATTCCTTTCTAGCCTTAGCTAAAATCATTGGTAAGTGTAGGGAAATAGCACCAATATTAAATCTACCTACGAATACTGGCTTATCATCCTCATCTGCAGGATACATTCCACCACGCTCATACCAAGGTGAAAGGAAGGCACGGCATCCCATTGGAGAAATAACCTTACCATACTTCTTATACATAGATGCGATATAGCCCTCTCCTGTTAGAGATAGCCAATCTGGATACATTGTCTTTGAAGAGCATAATACACCCTCTTCAAATAGATCCTCATTTATGCATCCAGGACCATGTAAATCCTTATCATATAGGAATACAATCTTAGGGAATAATACAGGACGCTTTCTTCCTGGCTTACCCTGACCACCACGTCTAACCTTTAAGCACTCAATTGTACACATCTTTGCAAATCTAGATGTACCTGTACCTAATGTTACAGTGATGAATGGATAATCTCCTCTTGATGATCCTACTGTATTAAACTTATATTCAAGACCCTGCCAGCCTTGCTTAAATTCATTTCTTACATCCTCTATAGCTTGTTCGTTAGCCTTAACTCTTGATAATCCTAAACCAACGTACTTATGATAATACTTTTGGAAGCTCTTCTCTGCATATTCATCTAATATTAAATCAATTTGTGGAACAGTAAATCCACCATATTGCTGAGCTGCAGTTGATAATACGATATCGCCAATTACATCGAAGGCAACATCAAGGCTCTTTGGCTCGTTATACCAAATATTACCCATCTCAAAACCGCCCTTTAATACTGTTTGAACATCGAATAAGCAGCAGTTCATTGTGTCACGTCTTGCGTTCATATCATGAATGTAGAAATATCCATCGTTAATTGCCTGAAGCTCCTCAACATTAAGGAAGAACTTTTTATATAGCTCCTTATTTAGTTGATTATAAATTAAGCTACGCTTAGTTGAAACTAATGCACTATCAGTATTCGAGTTTTCCTTATCTCCAATATACATAATTGATTGGCTCTTTGTATAAACCTCATCAAGCATATGAACGAAGTCAACCTTGTAGTTTCTATAATCACGATAGCTCTTTGCTACAGTTGGGAAATGACTATCAAGTGCTCCTTCAACGAAATTATGCATCTGTGGAATAGTAACTGACTTTAATCCTCTATCAGTTATAGCCTTTAATACTGAATTAGCTATTACCTCTAGATCCTCTGGAGTAAAATCAACTAAAACTCTTGAAGCAGATTTAGTTACAGCTTTCTTAATTTTTTCTGGCTTGAATGGTTCTAAGGTACCATCCTTTTTTATAATAACGATTTCTTCCATTATAAACACCTCGCAAACAATTTTTTATAATATAAAACTTGCACAATGTATTGTTATTCTAACATTAAAAAAAAGCATATTCAATAACTAGAGTATGCTTTATAAATTTCTTAATAAGTTCATTTATTTTCATAACTAAACTTTATGGCTTTTTAGCATAAAATACATTGTTTTTGATATTTGTATGTTTAGCTATTACATAATTGATATTTTGTTCATATTTTTTAGACATATAGAAAAAATGGCTTAATTGCTTATAAATTTTGCTAATAGATAGCAATTTACATAATTATCGCAAAACTATCTTTTAAAGATTAAAATTCTGTCATATAGTTTTCAATATTAGAAGTTAAAATATAAACAAAAAATGATGTAGTTTTGGCTACACCATTTTTATTACTATTATTTGTATTTTACTTACCAAGCTTCTTTAATAATTCAGCTTGCATTGCCTCATATCCTGGCTTACCTAATAATGCGAACATATTCTTCTTATATGATTCTACACCAGGTTGGTTGAATGGGTTAACTCCTAATACATATGCAGATACACCACATGCTACCTCGAAGAAATATGCCATGTAGCCATATGTATATGCAGATATAGATGGAATATTAACACGGATATTAGGTACTCCACCATCAACGTGAGCGATTAATGTACCCTCCATTGCCATCTTATTAACATAATCCATTGTTTTACCTGCTAAGAAGTTTAATCCATCTAGGTTATCCTTATCAGCCTTAACAACGATTTCCTTTTCAGGCTTAACAATATTAATTACTGTTTCGAATATTGTTCTTTCACCATCCTGAATCATTTGGCCTAATGAGTGTAGGTCAGTTGAGAATGAAGCTGATGTAATCCAAATACCCTTTCCATCCTTACCCTCTGATTCACCCATTAATTGCTTCCACCACTCAGAGAAATAATTCATCTTTGGCTCATAATTAACAAGCATTTCAATTTTCTTTCCTTGACGATATAAAGCATTACGAACAAGTGCATACTTTAATGCATCGTTCTTCTCTACATCCTTTTCAGCATAATCGATATATGCGTCCTTAGCACCCTGCATCATTTCATCGATATCGATACCTGCTGCAGCAATAGGTAATAAGCCTACTGCAGTTAATACTGAGAATCTTCCACCAACATCATCAGGTACTACGAATTCCTCATAGCCTTCAGTATCAGCTAAGGTCTTTAATGCACCTCTTGCCTTATCTGTAGTTGCATAAATTCTCTTTCTAGCCTCAACCTTACCATATCTTTCCTCAATATATTCCTTAAAGATTCTAAATGCTATTGCAGGCTCTGTAGTTGTTCCTGACTTTGAAATAACATTGATTGAGAAATCCTTATCCTTAATATAATCTAAAAGCTCAGCAACATAAGTAGATGAAATATGATTACCTACAAATATTACCTCTACACCCTTTTGGTTGAAATACTTCTTTAGCATTTCAATTGCAGATCTTGCTCCTAGATAAGATCCACCAATACCAATTGCAAGTAATACCTGTGATTGATCCTGTATTCTCTTTGCTGCTTCCTTAATTCTTTCAAACTCTCTATGATCATAGGCAACAGGTAAATCTAACCAGCCTAAAAAATCATTACCAGCACCCTTCTTACTACGTAAAACCTCATGTGCCTTTACTACTTCCTTCTCTAATGCCTTATAGTCTTTTTCGTCAATAAAAGGCTTAGCCTTGGAAATATCTAATTCCAATTTCTTTTCCATATATGAATCCTCCTAAATCTATTTAATTATAACACTTATAAAGCAAAATAAAAAGCCTTTTATAAAAGGCTTATTATTATGCACAAATGAAAAATCCAGCTATGCCTACAGCTACACCAACGATAATACCACCAAGTACCTCATTAATCTTATGTCCAAGCATTTCCTTAAGCTTACCCTTTTTACCGAAGCCAAGCTCCTGTCTTTCCTCTTCAGTTAAATCCTCAACTAGATTATTTAAAATGATAGCATGCTTAGATGCCTCAAGTCTTACACCAAATGCATCATGAATTGTAATTGCACTAAATACTACCGCAACAGCGAATGACCAATCTAAGCTATTTAGCTCACGCCATTGGAACATTCCAAGTGAAATACATAATGCTATACAAAATGATGTATGTGATGATGGAAAGCCTCCTGTAGATACTAATAATCTCCAAACAGGCTTCTTATATCTAATTGAATAAAATACAAACTTAATTAGCTGAGCTAAAAGCATAGAAATAATACTAATGATTAGTATTTGCATAGCTCTTGTAGTTACTAAGTTTTTAAGCTCTGTTGCTGCATCTAAAAACATAATTTACATCTCCTCGTATGTAACGTCCTTAACTCCTAATACCTCTGGTACATATTCAGTTAATAATGCTTCAATACCCTCAAATGTGCTATCCATTGCACCACAGCCTACACAAGCACCTGTTAATCTAATATATACTATTCCGTCTTGAAAATCTACATATTCAATGTCTCCACCCTCACCATTGATATATGGTCTGATTTTGTCTAATATTTTCTTTATTTCAGATATAACCTTTTCATTATCCATAATTCTCACCATTATTGATTGCCATTATTCTTTGGCTTAAATCCTCTATTCTTTCTTCTATGATTCTTATTGTTCTTAAAATTATTATTGTTGTTATTACTATTGTTATTATTATTGTTATTGTTGTTATTTCTTTGATTATTGTTTCTTTGATTTCTTTCCTGCTTCTTGCTAGGATCAAAATCAGGACTAGATGATACGTATGTTTGCTGATCCTCAACTGGCTTAGCTGCTTCCTTAGTAGTTTTATCATTACTATCCCTTAAATCATTAGGAAGTGAGCCTTTTGGAATACTATTAAACTTTTGAGCATCAAGCATAATATTTGGCTTATCCTTATGTGATGATTGAAGCTTTAATGATTCCTTATCAAAGTTTTCCTTTGTTATTGATGTAATAGTAAAGCCTGTCTCATCAGTTTTAGATTTTTCCTTATCTTTCTCTAGATGCTCAAATTCCTCATTAGATCTTATTCTTTTTAAGATATAAAAAGGACAACCTATAACTGTTGAATTCTCAATATATTTATTTAATTGAGAATAATGATTAGGACTATTAGGAATAGAATCAAAGCCCTTTAATCTTAATATACCATTAGATATATCTCCAACAATATATAAATCCTTATCAAATACCTCCTCAAGATATTTCTCTAGGAAGGCATCCTCCTTATAGGCATCTCTAAAATTTTTCTCTAAAAGAAAGTTTCCTTTAGCTGTTTTTAATAACATCTATATCACCCTCATAAATAGCCATTTTTTTCTAAATAGCTATAAAATCCTTCAATACCAAGCATAATATCCTTATATGTAGTATCAAAATCACCTGTATACCAGGGATCACTTATATCCCTATTTAATCCTGAATATTCTAAGAATAAATGAACCTTATCCATTTTATCAAATATTCGTTTTAAATTATATATATTATTTCTATCCATTACAATTATAAAATCATAAAAATCATAATCTTTTTTAGTTACCTGAGTAGCTCTATGGTTATCATATTTAATATGATACCTATCTAATATATTTCTAGTACCATAATGAATACCATTACCTATTTCCTCACGGGATGTTGCCATAGAATCTATGATAAATAAATTAGATTTATTCTTTTTATTTACATAATTCTTAAATAGAAATTCTGCCATAGGGCTTCTACATATATTCCCATGACAAATAAATAATACCTTAATCATTATTAACTAAGCATACTGCCTCACAGGCAATTGCTTCCCCTCTACCAACAAAGCCCATCTTTTCCCAGGTTGTTGCCTTAACACTAACATATTTCTTATCTATATTTAATATATTAGCTATAGATTCCTGTATTTTTAATCTTACAGGGGAAATTCTTACTACCTCAGAATAAATAGTTAAATCAATGTTGTTGATTTTAAAACCCTCATTTTTTACTCTTTCGTAGCATTCTCTAAGTATTATCTTAGAATCCATTCCTAATGTCTTATCACTATTATCAGGATAGAATGTGCCTAAATCACCTAGGGCTAAAGCTCCAAGTAGGCTCTCAGCTACGGCATGTAATACTACATCAGCGTCACTATGGCCTAATAAACCAATTTCAGATTCAATTTTTACACCACCAAGGAATAAATCTCTTCCTCTTAATAGCTTATGTGTATCCCAAGCATGACCAATTCTTATCACTTTATTAGCTCCTTTAATAATGTATAATCCATAGGTGTTGTTACCTTAAAGCTTTCCTCATTAGAAAGCACTAGGCCTATTTCAATATTAGGATAATAATATTCTATTAATGATATATCATCAGTAAATACCTTTTTATCATTAAATGCTTTTGTATATGAATCTAATAATAGTAATCTCTTCCCACACTGTGGAGTTGAGGCTGCTATTAGATTATCTCTATTAAGGGTAATAAGCTTATTATCCTTTATTTCCTTAATAGTATCCTTTACCTTATGATATGTAAGTATAGCATCATACTTATTAGACATATCAATAATATTATCAATTGTATTAGCGTCAATTAATACTCTAGCTGAATCATGTATTAATACATAATCACCTGTAGTAGCCTTTAATCCATTAAACACACTCTCACCACGAGTTTCTCCACCATATACATATTTAACATCACTTAGATAAGGCTTTAATAATTCCTCATCATTTTTATTAATTACGCATATAATTTCAGAATTATATTTTTTAAATAATTCTAGTGGATATTGAAATAGCATTTTACCATTTGCTTCAAGAAGTATTTTATTTTTTGAAGCATTCATTCTACTACCAACACCAGCCATTAATAATATAACGCTAAACATTATTATCACCCAACAAATTTCATATTCAAGCTTACATCAAATGTATCCATATCAATATCTAAATCATTAGAATCCTTATAGCAAATACCTATCTTATATCCATTATAGCCATTTAGATATCTATCATAATAGCCTTTACCATATCCAACACGCTTATTATCCTTTGATATACATACACAAGGAATAATAAAGCATTCTATAATATCTCTATCTACTTCTACACCACTTGGCTCCTTTGTTTTAAATGGACCATCTGCCAAAATAGTGCTTTTATCATAACAAACGAAATGAATATTATCCTTTGTTACTGGTAAATAGAATTTCTTATTTGGATATAAATCTAATAAACCAGTTATATCGATTTCATTACCTAAAGGATAATATATTCCAACATTTTCAAATCTATCTAATATTTTAGAATTAAATATATCCTCTAATACTTTTTTTGATATTTTAGCAGTATCTAAATTCTTTCTTAAAGATAATGCATTTTTTCTAGCATCTATTTTTTTCACGATCTCATATCCTTAAAGAATAGATATGATGATTGGAATTTAGGATTTAATGAATAATTTAATGCCTCATGTGCATTCTTTATTATATCCTTAGGGCTTCCTGCCTCACTAGACATTGAAATACCCATATTTACATCGATAGCTACCTTTTCCTTACCATATGTTAGGCTAGCATGTAATATTCTTTCATCATTTCTTAAATTACTCTTTAGCTTTTCCATATTGTTGTATTGAGTAATTACAGCAACGAAGTTTAATCCACCAACTCTATATATCAAGTCGTCAGTAACAAATTCCTCATTGATTCTATTAACATATTCTGCAAGACACATATTACCAACTGCTCTACCAAACTTCTCGTTAATATCAGGAATAGAATTTACACGCATTTCAACAAGCATATATGTTCTATCCTCTTGATTAAATTTCTGAAGCTTATTTAATAGATCAGCCTCTGTCTTAACATTATCAAGCTTTGTTTGAGTTTTCTCATAGCCATAATCATCTAAAACATGTAATATACCACATAGCTCAATTGTTTTATTAGAAATAATCTTATGACCCTCTTCCTTAACATAAACATATTGAGAGCCAATATAGAATCTATATGATACACTATAATCCTCATCATTTAAATGAGCTATCTTCTCCTGATATATTCTTAAATCATCAGGATGAATTAGCTTAAAGAAATCATTTGATGACATTACATTAGATGTTAAGAATAGCTTTTTAACTAATACATCATTACACCAAATAGTATCATTATTTAATGTATTAAAGAATATACCATCCTCACTATTATTAATTACTGTAGTGAATCTATTTTTAATTAGCTCAAGCTCAGCTCTAGCTTCAGCTTCTTTTCTTTCTAGTCCGATTAATGATTCAGAGCCCTTGATATCACCAATTAGGATTCTACCAGCGTATTTGCCACCTCTAAAGATTGCGTGCTCCTGGAAGTACATTGCGCTTTTAACTGCATAATCATCCTCAATCTCAAGCTCCATTGTAGTCTTTTCTTCTGTAGCTCTTTGAGCATAATTAGAATAATACTTCTTTACATCCTTCTTTAGTGCACCCTCACCATTAATACCGATAATACGATATTTAGCTTCAATTACATCAAAGAAATTATGTCTTAATGCACTTGATTCCTCTATACCTAAATCATCAG
>JAEEGL017424347.1_pt1 | contig 15684 bp, 3 predicted proteins | sample 9134231 | NCBI WGS metagenome assembly JAEEGL01 (sample SAMN16246548, study PRJNA631951) | gut metagenome | biome: gut microbiome; feature: rumen; material: fiber-attached | host: Bos | place: Iran: Karaj | collected 2018-10
AAGAGATCCGGGAGATCGCCCAAGTCGTCGAAAAGGCCCAGGATGAGGTATCCCAGCTCATCCGGGAAGCGAAAAACGCCGCGGGCAGGACGGTCAGCGCTATCCTGGCGGACCTCAACAAAATCAAGGAACAGGCGGAAGAGCTGTACGGCGAACTGCTCGCCGAATACCGGCGGCTGGAAAACGAGCTCCTGGCCCTCGTCAAGCAGGCTCTCGGACCGTTCGGCCAGCTCGGCGACATCCTGGAGCGGATCTACCGCGTGCTGGACTTCTTCGGCCTGATCGGCAAGCGGAGCATCCCCCTGGCGAAGTATATTCCTTCCGTCGACCTGGCGGGCGTCAACAAAGAACTCGACAACATCACCGCCAACTTCGACAAACATATCAAGGACATCAACGATCTGATAGACGAGGCGGACAAGAAAGGCCAGATCGTGAATGACGAGGTGGAAGAGCACATCGGGGTGAATCTCGGGATTACTCCGTTGGGATACAAGATCCCGGTCGCCGCCAGCACGAATTTCGTCAAGAGCAAGAAGGCTGCCGAGGATGCGGCCGCCAAGCTCAAGGCCCGCATTCCCACCGTCGAAATCTACGTCATCCGCTGGTCCCGCCTGGAGCAGCTCTTCTCCTCGCCCAAGGACTACTTCAAGGAAGTCTTCCCCGTCCATGACTATGACGATGCCGAAGCCCTGGTGCTGCGGCTGATCGGACTGGTCCGTTCCTTCAACCCCGACCTGCTCGATTTCAGTTCCCTCACGAGCATCCTGAACGAACTGCTCGCCGCCCTGAAGGCTTTCCTCAGGCAGCAGGCGGCCAATCAGGTGGTGGGGCTGAAGGACGCCATCGAACAGACAGAAGCCTTCATCCTGTACATCAAGAAGATCCTGGAATGCTACGCCATCGAGTACAAGAAAAAGATTGTGGCAGCGTTCAACGAGGTAGCCAAGGATGTCCAAAGCGAAGTGGACAAGACCGCCGACCTGCTGGGCGACCTGCGGGACAAGATCTGGGATAAGGTCAAGGAGGTCGAACGGTCCGCCCGGGAGGCACAGAAAGCCATCATCGACCAGGCCAATGTCGTCTGGCGTGATTTCGCCCATGCCGCCGGCATCGACGAACAGACGCAGAAACTCCTCTACGGCCTGTTTGCACAGCCGCTTGAGGACCTGATCGTCGAAAAGGCCGCCGAATACAACCTTACTGCAGGGGTCGATCCGGCCAACTGGACCACAGCCATCCAAACCTCTTTCTCCGACTGGAAAAAGGATGGAAATGGACTGGCCGCCGCCTATCTGAAAGTTCTGTCCGACGTCCAGCGACGCATCGACGTCGCACTGAACAAGTCCACTTGGGAAAAGGCCTTCCAGGCGATGGCGAAAGACCTCAAGACGGAATTCGAGAACCAGACCAAGGACGTTCCCGGCGACCTCGACGAACTTAAAAAATACGGCAAGGACTCGATCACGGCGCTGATCCAGGGAAATACGCCCGGCAACCCGTTCTCCGATTTCGACATCACGGCCTTCCCGACCATCATCCTCGACCATATCAAGGCCCTGCTTCCCACGGACCTGGATGAATACTATTACCGGATCAAGAGCATCACCGAGAATGGATTCAAAGCCCTCGTCAAGAATGCCACCGGCATCGACGACGCCTTGATCGCCAGCGCGGACGCCGTGGAGGACGACGTGACCGGCAGGGCCCGCGATTTCACCCGGTTCGTGACCGACGTATATGCCGGCTACTGGCCACGCGTCAAGGAAGCTTTCTACAAGCTGGTCTTCCGGCCGCTCTTCGCCATGGTGGAGAAGGTGGTCAAGGAATGGGCGATGGACGTGCTCAAGAAACTTATCAAGGAAGTCAAGGAACTGCTCAAGAACGTCTATGTCGACAAGGACCTCATCAATGGATTCCTCAAGGCGGCCGGATGGGCGGTCAACGCTGTCGAAACCGCTGGCGAAGTGGCCGAGCAAATCCTGCTCATCAAGGCGGAAGGCGAAGAAGTGGACTCCTGGCAGGACGGCCTCGCCCTTGCCGTCAATATCTACAGTCTAATCCCGGAGAAAGTCAAGGAGTATGTTCGCGACATCGTCGACCTGCCGAAGATCGACGTCGACCTCCACCTCCCGGACTACAAACTGGACATCAAGAACAAGTTCCTGGCGGTCAAACTCTACGAACTGCAACCGACCTCTGCCGAGAACCTCCAGGCCCGGGTTGAAGGTGCCGTGTCCATCCAGCTCCTCGCCTTCGTCGGGGACCGGGAAACCGGAGAAAAAGACGAAGAAGACAACCCGGTCATCCAGTCCGGCCTGTTCTTCTATCCTTATTTCAAGGGGGACGTGACTTCCGAGTTCAACCTCGGGGATACCCATAAGATGGGTTTATCCGCATCCGCGACACTGAACGACGGGTTCGAGAACCCGAAGAAAAAAGATGCCGAGGAGACACTCAAGGACGGCATCGGGCTCTTCTTCACCGGCGACTGGTTCGACTCCCTCCAAGTCATCCCGCTGGCCAACGCCGAGGCCATCCAGGCCTGGCTGGAACTCTACTTCTCCCGGGGGCAGGTCAAGGGCAAGGTGGATCCGGTCGTCATCTATGACTCCGACACATTCAGCATCGAGCTGGGCAATTATCCCCAAAAGGCGTTCGTCGGGTACGACAAGGGATTCGATGCCGGCTATGTCGGCCAGCTCCAGGGCCTCAAGTTCTCCCTGGACCTCCGGAAGGAGAACGGATTCTTCGAAAAACTGCTCAGCGCCCCGCTCTCCTTCTCCGTGGACAAACTCGCCGTCGGGTACACCTACCGGAACGGCCTGAGCATCGGCGGCTCCACCAGCATCCGCATCCCCATCAACAAGACCATCGACCTGAAGGCGGCCAAGATCAGCAACCTGGCCCTCGAGATCGGCATCCCGGATTTCCGGGGCCTCGACGTGGGCATCTCAACGAACCTCACCCTCAGCCTGGACTGCGTGAACTTCTCCCTGTCCGACCTGGGCTTCGGTCTCAAGTCCGAACTGCTGGACAATCACTGGCGCTTCAAGGACTTCAACCTGACTCCTTCCCTGAAACTGCCCGACGGAGTGGGCATCTCCGTCGACCTGGAAGGCGTCAAGGGTGCCGGCGCCCTCAAGTGGAACGCGGAAACCGGAGAGATGCTGGGCTTCGCGGAACTCGCGATCGTGGAACTGTTCAGCGCCAGCAGCCTCTTCCTGTTGAACACGAAGCCGAAGGACGGTGCCAAGTTCTCCTTCATGGGCGCGATCTTCCTGACCATCGAAGGGGGCATCCCGCTGGGCATGGGCTTCTCGCTCACGGGCATCGGCGGCTCGCTGGGCCTGTTCCGGCGCATCGACACGGACCGGATGCAGCGCGCCGTCCACGACGGCACCCTGAGCTCGGTCGTCTTCGTCAAGGATGTCGAGAAGCATCTGGACACGGTCCTCGAGAACATGACCTCCTTCTACCCGGTCTCCAAGGAGAACTTCTTCTTCGGAGCCATGGCCCAGATCTCCTGGGCGGAAAAGGTGAAGGTGGACATGGGCCTGTTCATCCAGGCGCCCGACCCGGTGGTGATCATGATCGCCGGCGGCCTGCACTTCAACGTCGCCGACGAACTCGACAAGCTTCTTTCGATCAACGCGAACTTCCTGGGAATCATCGACTTCAGCAAGGGTCTCTCGTTCGACGCCTCGCTCTATGATTCCTACATCGTCGGCATCCAGTTCTACGGCGACATCGCCCTGCGGGTCTACTGGGCGGGCGATACCAAGGGCTTCCTCCTGTCCGCCGGCGGCTTCCACCCGCAGTACAAGCCGGAAGCCGGCTTCAACGTCGCCGACATGAAGCGCCTCGGCATGAAGTTCGAGATCGAATGCGTGAAGCTGTCGATGGAAGAGTACTTCGCCGTTACCTCCAACACCGTCCAGTTCGGTTCCGACAGCCGCCTCCAGGTGGGCTGGAAAGAATTCGGCCTGGCCGGATACATGTATTACAACGTCCTCTTCCAGTTCAGGCCGTTCGCCTTCCAGTTCGACGCCGGCATCGGCGTCTCCGTGAAATGCAAGGATTGGACACTGATGTGCATCGACCTGTATCTCGAAGTCAGCGGCCCTACGCCGTGGCACATCCACGGAAAGGCCTCCTTCTGGTTCCTCCTGGTCAAGATCAAGTGCAACTTCACCGCGGAATGGGGCAAGAAGCAGCAGGTGGGCGAACAGAGCACCGTCCTGGTCATCGAGAACTACTCCAAGAGTTTTGAGAACAACGACAACTGGACCGTCATCTCCAGCGACCTGACGGACAACCTCGTCGTCACCGCGCCTTACAAGGGCGACGAACTGATGATGAACTCCTCTGACACGCTCCGGTTCAGTCAGGAGGAAGTGCCGCTGGATGTGGAGATGGAGTGCTTCGGCGAGAGCCTCCCGAGCGTCTGGCAGATCTGCCTGACCCGGGTTTCTATCGGCTCGGGAGAGACCGAGAAGGTACTCGGCAAGGATCCGGTGAGCACGTCCTTCGCCCCGTCCCAGTTCAAGAAGATGACGGATCAGGAGAAACTGTCCGCTCCTTCCTATCAGCCGATGCATTCCGGCTTCGCGGTCCGGGGCGATGACGACACCGCAGCCCTCAAGCCGACCGGGATCGACGAGTCGGTCGAATTGAAGATTGACGATGACGGCGCGGTGGATCTAAAAGCCTGGGAGAATGCTGCGGGTACGAGAGGCAAGGGAACGGCCGCCTCGCCGCAGAAGGGGACGGCCGTCTACAAGGTCAAGACGCACGGTAAGGGCGTTCCTCGGGTATACCGCCCGTCCGGCCGACGCACGGCCGACGGTTTCAACCGGTACATCCAGGAACTGAACGCCTCCATGTGTTTCAACGTGAAGGAAAAAATCGAAGAAGTAGAAGAAGCATAAGGATATCGCTATGGAAGAGTTTAACGCATACTATTTCCCTTGGGTCCGGAAAGGTCTGGGAACCTACATCGACGAAACGGATTCCCTCGGCGAGAACGACGGAGTCGTCCTGTGCCGTCCCGAACTTACCGTCAAGTCGAAATACACGGTCCAGCACGAACGCCCGGAGGAGGGCAAGAAGGACAACGAGTCTGAAATCATCCTGGAAAAGACCGTGAAGTTCACCGGTCCGGGCGACATCTTGCGGTTGAACACGTCCGCCGTGATGAAAGTCCATCCCGAAGCCGGGTCGGAAGGCTTCCCCACCCAGTATCTCCCCTACATAGAGTTCTGGGAGCCCGACTTCCTATGGCGGTATACGCCGGCTTCCGAGAACAAAGGACGGCTGCGGCCGTGGATGGCGCTCCTCGTGTGCCAGAAAGAACTTGTCCGGATCGGCACGACCTCGGGCGACACGTCCTATTTCACCTTCATCGGCGAAGATATGGACTGGGAGAAGGTCTTCCCGGACGTGAAACTACTGCACCGCTCCGCCCACGCGCAGGGCAATGAACCGGACAAGGCGGATTTCTGCCGGCTGCTCGGAATGCGTAACCAGGAACTGCTGGAAGAGAACACAGACTATGTCGCGCTCCTCGTCCCCGCCTACGAAACCGGCCGCCTGCGCGGACTTGGCCTGGAAGAAGAGCATATCCGCGAAATCCCGGCCCAGCAACCCGCCTGGGAAGCCACCCTGGCCGACCAGAAGAAGAAAAGGCAGGGCCTGGAGTTCCCCATCTACTATAAATGGTATTTCAAGGCCGGAACGGACGATTTCGACACGATCGCCGCACGGCTGGAACCCGTGGGCGAGGAACTAAAGGCCGGCCTGGTCCTGGACGTGACGGATATGGGCGAAGGCTTCAGTTACAACACCGTGGCCCACGGAAAGTCCCGCACCTCCATCGTGATGCCCGCGGCCACGCTTACTCCGCAGTACAAGTCGGAAGTCGAATTCCCGGCCTTCGGCGTCGCCAAGTACCAGACCGAGGAAAAACTCTACAAGAACCTGGACACCCAGCTATCGGAGAATCCGGTATTCGCCGAGAACAGAGCCAACATCCAGGGATACGACGGCGTCGACAAGATCGGAGACGACGACCCGATGGTCGTTCCACCCGTGTATGGCGCCCGCCATGCGATGGCGACGAAACTGGACGAGAACTCGGTCCCCTGGCTCAAGGAACTGAATATGGACGTTCATCACCGGGCTGCGGCCGGCCTGGGCCGGAGAGTCGTCCAGAAGCACCAGGAGGAACTGATGGACCGTGCCTGGAAGCAGGTGGAAGCGGTGCAGGCCCTGAATATGGAACTGTACCAGCGGCTGATGAGCATCAACGCCAACAAAGCCCTCCAGCGGAAATCACTGGATCTGTTCGTGGACGACAACGACCCGTCCAAGTTCCTCGGGTACTTCATGCGCTATCTCGTCACGATGAAGAACGCCGCGGGCGAGAACGCCCCCTCGCTGGATTCCATCATCAAGCAGGCCGAAATCCCGGCCTCCTTCGCCACCCCCTCCTTCCAGCAGAACGCAGACAAACTTGCCAAGGTCGTGGCGGATCTCGACTCCACCACGCTGATGGAGAGCATTGTCAAGAACCAACTGTACAAGTTCACGACGCAGGAGCCGGCAGGGGCGGTGACATACGATTCGTTGGTCACTTCCTGGAATATCGTCATTGAAGCGATCACCTACGCGATTTATAGAGAGTACTGGTCCGGACTGTATGGTTATTCTACGAAGAATGCCATCTATTCGGATCTTCGAAGCGTATGCCGCATTGGAAAGTTTTCGCCGAAAACAGTCAGGCTCGTCTCGGGCCTTCCCGTCTCAACCGGCGGAACCCTGCAGATGCCGTTGGAGCCCTATCGGTTGATAGAGAGATTCGTCGTCTCCCGCTGCAATTCCGGCGAAAAGGCTTTTGACTCCATCAAAGAAGCCCTTTATGCTTTCCAACCGGATGATTACAACCATTATCCCAGATTATATGTTCTGGATGACAATGACTACAAAAAATTATACAAAGGGAACAAACGTAGTGTGGAAGAGATGGTGGAAAAAGAAGACGGATTGAACCTGAACATCAACGGAACGAAAAAGACGGTTCCCTTCAACTCGCTGATTCTTCCCAATGCCCAAAACGACCTCTTCATGAAAGAGGGCCCTTATACTCAGATGGGGCACTCTTTTACCAGTTATCAGAAAATCCATTCTGTCGGAACAGCAGGTACTCAATATCGTTTCATGATTCCGATCCCCGGAGGATACAGAATCACAGATTCATCTTCCGAGAATACGGAGGAAATGAAAACCGCTCATACGGAAGACAGCCTCCGAATTTGCCAAAAAGAAGGTGTCATGGCCGATGAAATCCAAGGACTCACGGCCGTGCGACAGTTCTTGGAACAATCTCTGTCTCAAATGAATGTGGATTCTTTCATGGATTGGTTTATCAACAGGTCACGGCTAATCTTTCAATCAAAGGATTTTGGGGGACATATAGATTCTATTTTTACGTTAAATGGAGCCTTCCACACGAAAGTACTTAAGAGGGTACGATCGCTTTCTTTTTCTTTATCTCATCGTCCTAATCAATATATACCGGAGTATTGTCAGTTATTCTTCGAGAATCTGATTGCGGAAGATTTCCCCGATCACAAGATTCAAGAGGCTCTTTTATTAAACATTGTCAGTTCTTTCCTTTATACCCTTTTGGACTATCCTTGTTTACTCCATAGGTTCTGGAAAGAGGCAGGCGGCGACAATACAATTCTTCCTGCGCTTTGTTATCTTGAAACGGTCGGACCCTGGATGACAGCGATTCTTGCTCACCGCCTAATCGGATCCAAAGGCGGTTGCTCCGATCTGCTCCACAGGCTGACCAGATACCTCACACAAACGCCAACCCTGGCAATAATCAGCAAATCATCCTGGGAGGCACGGACTCAGTTGCAGCCGATAGAAGGAGGACTCCGCGAATGCATCCGGAAAGCAATCAAACAACTGTATCCGGATGAAAGAGATTATATTAAAAAGAGTCAGGAAAGGATCAAGACGCTGATCAACTCCTTCGTCATACGAAAAGAAAAGCCCGTCGTTCCCGTCGACCGCAAGGCCGTGACAGAACTGAAGGAGAGCATGGAGAACAAGGAGGCGATCGAGCAGATGCGGAAAGTCGCCCGGACCTACTACGAGCATTTCTACGCCGATACGGAGGAAGGCAAACGGCTACGGGAAAAGTACATCGACGAACTGCTGATGTCCAAGTACCCGATTCTGGCCTATCCGTTCTTCCCGGAACCCACGTACTACTACCTGAACATGATTTCCGACAAGTTCATCGTCCCCGGACTGGACCAGATTCCGATGGACCACATCGCCATGTTCACCAGCAATCCCGAATTCACCGAAGCATTCCTGTGCGGCATGAACACGGAAATGGGATCCGAACTGCAGTGGCGGGAGTATCCGACGGACCGCCGCGGTTCCTACTTCCGCAAGTTCTGGGATTCGGAGTCTTCCGCGGAAGCCATCCGGGATGACAAGTTCTTCGACGTCAAGCCGCTGCACCTGTGGAACGGAACCCGCTTGGGACAGAATCATCTGGCCGACAAGGGCAACCTGCTCATCTTCGCCATCCACAGCGACCTGTTCAAGCTGTACCCCAACACGCACGTGTTCCTGAACGAGGCCGCGCAGGGAAAAAACGCATCCCTGGTGACCTTCGGCAAGGGCCGGAAAGACCCCGTCATGGAAACCTTCATCCGGGAGAACATCCTGCTGGTCGGATTCAACATCAGCCTCAAGGAGGCCCTGGGGGTGCCGCGTACCGACAACTACGGCTACCTGCTCGCCTTCGAACAGGATCTGGACGACCTGAACTTCTCCGCGCAGGCCAAGGGTCTCGACAACTGCCAGACCTCCGCGGAAACGGCCAACCTCCTGAAGGATAAGGTGACCATTTTCGGCAAGCACATTTCACGGTTCATGGACGCAAAACAATAAGGAGACCGCAATATGGCAACTACCACGACCATTCCCGCCTCGAATCCCATCCTGTTCTTCCCGGTCCGGCTCGAGACCAGTTACGAGCTCAAGGCCGACGGGACGACGGACCTGAAAGTCCGGATCATCCCGGACGAGATAGAATTGCAATACCACATCACCCGCCTTACCCAATCCGACCTGGAGGAAGGGCGGCGCTTCTGGGTCCGCTGGTTCATCGCCAGCGGCGACGCGGACCGCGAGTTCGAGACCTGGCGCCTGTTCTGCGACAAGCACGGCGCAAACGGTGCCTCAAGAATCGCCTTCCTTACCCGGCCGCGCGCCTTGAGTTATTTCAGGAAGGGGGGCAAGGACTTCACGAAAAGGCCGTACGCCTTCCGGGACGCAAAAAACCGGCATATCGACATCGCGTCCTTCTGCCAGCAGATTTATGACAGTCTGTCGGACATCCACATCACGGAGAGTTCCGCACCCGAAAAGTCCCTGACGGACGGGGCGACGAATTCCTTCCGTGCCATCTCCGCGACGCTGGCCTCCATCTCCGTGGTACTGGACGGTTCTCCCCAGATCGTGGACTACCTTTCGGACAAGGTGGACGAATGCGTCGGCTACCTGGACCGGCGGCTGCAAAGCATCGGCAAGTTCTACGACCGCTATCCCCAGTTCAAGGATGACCCGGGGTCCTTCGACCTGCGCGACTCCGACTACTTCGCGTACGAACGGATTCGGGACCAGGTGCGTGATTTCCGGAGCAAACTGGCTCGAAAGACGGTTCCACTCGAAGACCTCATCGACCAGTACCTGGAGCATCCGGATTTCATCACGAGTTTCTTCGGCCAAAGGACCTTCGCCGCCCGATATCCCCTGAAGAGGAGGTCTTACCCGGCACCGACCTTGCCGGTCTTCCCTGAGCGGTTCCGAATCTGCCTCTTTTATAAAAGTCCGGAAACTGCAACTACTCAGACAGGTTTTAGCATGCTGAATGTCTCAGGGAATCCCATCCCTTCGGACCTGTCGATCGGAATGGACCCGGAGGAAGGAAGCAGTTCCGCTTTCAAGATCGATGAAAAAGGGAATATCGTCATTCCGGCCGAGATGAAATGGCTGATCGACTATGACGAGGCCGTCCGGAAAGGAATGGCCATCACCGTCAACATTCCCAGCCAGGAGGCAGTCGTAACCAGCCTGTATGCCTATGGTGTCAAAGAAGGGTACGACAAGAATGACAAGACCATCGAAAACCTGTTTCGGAGCCATCTCTACTGGGGAGACCAGTTCTCCTTCCTGCAAATCGGGACACCGACCAACCAGATCGACGGGACACGCCCCGTGGAAACACCTTCCGAGGAGGAACTCGTCAAGGAGAGATACCGTTTGGAGATTCTGGAACAAGGAAAGAAGGCTCCCGCCAACTCTGACGCGCGCATCCTGAGCGACCTGCTGGGCATCAAGTTCAACAATGGTCCCTTTTCCCGCGCTCTCCATTCGGAGAACACCGAGATCGATAATGCGAAGAAAGCCAACAAGGCCCTGTGGGCTTTCTTCAAAACCAAGATGGTCGATACCGACAATGTCCCCAAAGAGAAAAAAGACCGCCTCTTCGATTACGTCGAGGACTTTTTCCTGAACTATGTCAATGCGCGGGGCATCGCCCCCATGTTCCGGCTTGATGACCAGCCTTATGGCATCGTTCCCATCTTTCCGCTAAGCAGTTTGTCAAACGGCTATGACACGTGGGAGAAGAAATACCTCTCCAAGATCCATGATTTAATCTATAAGTATTACTATCGTTGGGGCAGTATTTTCGAACAGGACTCCATCGCCGCCGAAGGAATGAAAGGCCGGGAGGCCGAGCGGAAATTCCTCCGGATGCTCTCCCAGAACCCGCGTTCCGTCGATTATCGGAAAAGGCCCTTCTATTTCGGACCGCTGACTGAGAACAAACTTTATCAGCTCGATGACTATCGTCGTATGTCACCGCTAGCCAGGGCCCTGCAATCCATGGGATTCAACGTGGCGACACCGGTTGCAGGAGATTTCGGCGATGTCGACATAACCCCCTTGATCGACACTGTCAAGAAAGTCCTTCCCACAATCGAGGGCTGGCAGGCGGAACGACTGGTCAGCGAGTTCCTGGACACCTTCACTTATCGGCTGGATGTCTGGCTGCTGGCCTTCGCATCCTACTATCTGAAGAATAAGAAAGCTTCCTCGCTGAGAGTCGGCTGCTATGGATGGATCTACAATCTGGAGATCAGCAAGAAGGAAGCGGAAAACAAGGGAGAGTACATCCTCGCCCCTTCCATCCAGCACGCCCTCACCGCCGCCGTCCTCCGCAGCTCCTACCTCCAGACGAAAGCCGACGGACAGGACACGCACTTGTGCGTCAACCTGTCATCGATGCGTGCCCGCCAGGCCCTCCGGATGATCGACGGCATCAAGCAAGGGATGTCCACGGGACTGATTCTCGGATCAGACCTGGAGCGGTACCTGCACGACGCGTTCAACCGGACCGGGAAGAATATGGACAAGTTCATCTACGCGCTCCGGAAACTGTTCCCCCAGACCATGGACATCAAGGCGGAGGACAAGCGGGCGGAAGACTACGCGCTGCAAGTCATCAACGGAGAAGCCCTGCTGAACGAGATTCTTGACAAGCAGAAGGAATTCGAGCAGGAACAGGGCCGCTACACCGGCCGGATTTCCGACTGGCTGAAGGAGTACGCCGGGGAGATGGATTGGTTCAAGGCGCTCAAGGATCCCCAGACCGGACTTGTGTTCACCGAAGACGAAGCGAACGAATTGTTCCTGCTGATCGAACGGATGATGGATTCCTACGACGCGCTCAACGACCTGCTCCTCGCCGAAGGCGTCCACCGGCTGGTCGCCGGAGACAAGGCCTCCTTCACGGCCATCAGTTCTTTCATGAAGGACGGAAGCGGCAACCTGCCCGCCCCGGCCATCCTGGATACACCCATGAACTACGCCGCCCTGGCCCACAAGGCGGGTGTGGCACTCCCTTGCAAGGGAGATACGCGTTCCAAGAGCATCCTCGCGACGGCCGAGCCCAAGGTCAATGCCTGGCTCGCCGCCCAGATGGGCCCGCTCGAGAACATCATCTTCCATGTCGATTACAATGACGGTATCCGGCAGGCCTTCTTCGAGTCCAGCATCCGCGAAGTCGGTCTGGAGCCGTTGGAATTCCTGCATCTTTCCTCCTACCCGAATGCCCTTCGGAAAGCGCTGGAACTGGCCTGGAGAAGGCGTGACTGGCGGAACAGGAAGGACGGACAGGTCCGGATCCTGACCGGAGACCCCGAAGAACTGGAAAACGGCGAAGCGCTCCCGGACCACAGCACGGGTGCAAAGATCTGCCTGTACGAATTCAGTCTCTTCACGGACAACCTGTCCTCCTTGATCGCCAGCGCACGGCCCCTGCGTGCCGGGGACATCATCCCTTCCATCTGCGGCGATACCACAGAAGATAGCCTGGCCGACATCCGGGAACTGAAATACCGGTACCTGTCCGTCTATGACGCCCTCGCCGAAATCAACGGGAAACTGACGGCTTTCCTCGAATCACCGGACCGTACGCTCTCCAACCCGCTCACGGACGGGCAGGTTGTCTCTCTGTACGACCTGGTCGGGAAATGCATCCGGTCAGGCCTGTTCAACGAGACGATTCCCTTCGATCCCGCGCTCCTTCTGGACGGCATCGACAAGGTCCGGGACAGAACGGATTACGATAAGGCCGTCCAGCGGCAGCTGAAGTTCCTCTCGCAGTTGAAGAACCTTTCCGATGCCCTTGCCCGCCGGCTTGCCGAAGCAGACGCCCTTGCGCCGGATAATGGCGAAACACTGCGTCCGGCCGCATATATCGAAGCCCTCCAGGCGCTCACTTTCAAGAACCTGAAAGTCGTCCCCCGTTTCTCAGTGAAGGATTTCCGGGAGGAGTTCCCGCTGAAGAATCCCACTTTCAGAAGCATGGCAAAGGACTACAGCAATGCAGCCAACCTGAAGGGGAACGAGTTCGCCGACTGGATGGACGAGGTCGCCGAGGTACGGCCGGGCATGAAACTGTATCGCGAGATCGGGATGCTTCAGCAACTCCGGGGCAGTTCCTACTACGAGACGAAGATCGGCATTTTCCAGGCCCTGGCTCAAGAGAACGTCGCCCGCGAGTGGCTGGGTTGCCAGGTCTCCGGCGAGAGCGTCCTGGATGACGCGGATTCCCTGGTGCTGTTCGACCGGCAGAACTTTGACGAAGCGCAGAAGAATGCCGGCCTCATCTTCGATTCCTGGCTGGAATACATTCCTTTCCGGAAACAGACCGCAGGCCTGGTGTACCGTTGCGACGTCCCGGATGCCGAAGCGCCGCAGGCCTTGATTTTGGGGCTGCATGGGTCTTGCCTGACCAATCCTAACGGGAAATGGGGGGACGATGACATCCGGACTGCCATCAGCCACGTCTCCTCTCTGTCCTCTTTCCGGACCATCGATCCCGAACAACTTTACGGCCGTGAGAAAGAGTCCCTGATCGGATCCTTCCTGACCGCCCGGATGGAAGACCTGATCGACAGGAGCGCAAGCCCGCAAGCACAGATCGATGCGCTGGAAGCGGCTCGTAAGTCCGATCTTGTACTCGACCAGACGAAGGTGGACGCTAATTCGTTAAACATTCAATAAGCAAGGAGGTCGAAATGGCTCTTACACAAACACAAGCCTTCCTGGATCAGATGAATGCGTTCCTTGAAAAAAGGGAACAGTTTATACAGACGAAAGAAGGCACTTTCACCAAGATCGAACCCCGGACCCGCAAGTCCGATTACACGGAAGCGATGTCCTTCGAGGTGTACGACCCCCTGTGGATGCTCGGAAGGCAGCGCCAGTTCGGACGTTTCCAGGGCAATAACTGCGGAACGACTGTCGAGGCCAAGGTCACCATCTCCACGGAATCCATTTCCAGGATGCGGGACAAGAACGGCAAGCTGAAATTGATCGACGGGAATTCCGATCCGCTTGAGTACCAGGTGGAGCGGCAACCCCGGACCATCGACCCGTATGCCCGGATTGAATCAGCCCTCCATTTCCTGGAGATGAAGTCCCTTCCCAAGGATAAGGAGGCCCTTCTGAAGACACTCATCCGGCACTGCCCGCTGGATCCGTTCATCCCGGACGTTCCCAGGGACAAGAGGACCGTGGAGGACGTCAAGGCGCAATCCAACGTCAAGATGGACAAGTTGTACCGTCTCTATGGGAAACGGTGCTTCGACGGCTACAAACTCTACCTCGCCACCCGGATTCCTTTCAGTTCCAACCAGGTCCGACTGGACCAGGCGCTGGCGGAATACAAGCTGTGGTTCAAGAAAAAGTACCTGGTGGACGGAGACACCTCCACCTATTGGAATGAGGAGAAACTGGGCTATGAGACGGGGCTGGTTACCCGCTACCGCAATTTTATCACCGAAGATTACCATACGGGCCGGCTGTCCTGGTATTCCTTCGATTATAACGTGTATGCGGGCAAGAACACGAAGGGATCGGTCACAACGGCCACCGTACCCGCGCTTCCTTCCCCCGCCACGTTCCCGGGAGCCCCGAACCGCCGCCTATGGGAATTCGAGAACCGGAGGGTCCGGTTCAACGACTGGCGGAACGACGACACGTCCGCCCTAGCCTCGTCCGTCATCCTCCAGTACACCCTGATGTACAGCAACGACTGGATGATTCTTCCCGTCGACATCGAGGCGGGAACGAGGATCAAGGTCGTCGACATCGAGATCAAAGACTCCTTCGGAAAGGTCTTCCATATCAAGAAAAACTTCGAGAGCGACAACACGGACCGCAGCCTCGGGTTCCAGGACAGATGGGCCATGTTCTCCCACGTGAGGCCCGATGCCTACGAGGTGGACGATTTCAGTACTGACGAAGGCCTCCTCATCCCGCCCACCCTGCAGCGCGTGGAGCAGGGCGCGCCCATCGAGGAAGTCCAGTTCCTGCGCGACGAGATGGCCAATATGGTCTGGGGCGTGGAAGAACGGGTGAGCGACGGTTGCGGCGGCTCGCTGGATTCGCGTTCCCGGTCGGACAAGGTGCTCGCTATCATCGACGAAGAGCGGATGGTGGACGACAGCGACGTGCGGGCGCCCCAGGATGTGGACTACTCCTACCTCATCCAGAACCGCGTCCCACTCCACTGGATTCCGTTCATCCCGCAGAACCTCGCCGGCAACCCGCGCGACATCGTCTTCCGCCGCGCCCGGATGCCCATCTGGTATAACGACGACTACAACCCGGTCCGTCCTTCCTCCCAGCTGCTCGCAGTCAAGAAGGACAAAAACGGCAAGGTCATCCCCCGCTTCATCTACGAAGAGGAGATCCAAGGTTACGGCACCAAGGTGGGCCTGTATCCCCAGCGCACCCGCTGGTTCAACGGCACCAGCTTCACCTGGCAGGGCTTCGAGAAGAAGATCTCCGGCACCCAAGCCAACAGCGGCCTGATGTTCGACGCACTGCTGGATGTTGAGAAGAAGGAAGAGTAAACCCGGGACCTTCCCCTAAAATCAAGGACACTCTATTAATAAGCACTTAACACTGATCAGCCATGGCAGAAACTCCAAAACGTAATTCTAGCAGAAGGCGGGGCGGCACTCCGATACGGCAGGGAACCTCGACCACTCCGAGCGAAGAGTACACCGGACGCGT
>JAEEGL015892333.1_pt1 | contig 15683 bp, 7 predicted proteins | sample 9134231 | NCBI WGS metagenome assembly JAEEGL01 (sample SAMN16246548, study PRJNA631951) | gut metagenome | biome: gut microbiome; feature: rumen; material: fiber-attached | host: Bos | place: Iran: Karaj | collected 2018-10
GCTCTTTTAACGGGGGCGGAGCCGGAATTGGAGCCGGGGCAGGAAAATCGCAGCTGGCAAGCACCTATAAGCTCAAGGCTTCTCCAAAGCCAAAGGTAACTAAACCAAGAGCAGTTCCGGACAAGCCATACATTGCCGGAGCCGGAGCAACTCATGCCAAGGGCTCTCTAGCAGGAATATCCAAGGGCATGCCCATGAAGGCATCAAAGCCTGAGTACGTTGCCGGGGACAGAGTCTCCCACATCAAGTACGGAGAGGGTATTGTGACTTCATTAGAGGAAGGACCAAGAGATTACAAGGTTACGGTACAGTTCGACGAATGTGGACAGAAGATTATGTACGCAGCCTTTGCAAAGCTAAAAAAAGTATAAGAAAAATAAAAAATCCCCACTCTTCATTGCTTAAAGAAGAGTGGGGATTTTTTATTATGATGTTGGATTATATACGAGGTAAGCAGCTTTTCCTTCATACATTTTTTATAAAAAGAATGTGCGTAAAATGGTAAAATAATAATGCATTGTAACGTGCAAAGACACTTGCGACGTGGAATGCAGAAACGATTAAGCTGATATCGATGAAAAAGGAACCGCTGATTATGCAATTAAAGCTGATAGATGATAAATACGAGGAACGACTTTTACAAAAGTGCTTCGTTCGATATCTTGGGCCAGCCGTTTTGGCGCTAATATTCGGCCAGATTGCTCCACTTGTGGATGCATTATGTGTTTCAAGGAGTCTTGGAGAAGAAGCTCTCTCCATGATGAGTGTTATATCCCCGATTTATTACCTCTATAATGTTATTGCTGTTTTATTTGGGATCGGCACTGGAGTTTTCATTGCAAAAGAAGCCGGGGAGGGGATAAATAAGGCATCTGGAAGATGCTTTACAAAATCATTCATTCACATGAGTTTCATTTCAGTGATATTATCAGCCGCATTACTTGTTTTTCGGGAGCCGGTTATGATCTTTCTAAGATCAACTCCTGAGAATATTGCATATGTGCGGGAATATATGACAGTATTTGTGGTTGGCAGTATTTTCTATGTCTGGAACTTTGCAGGTAGTTTTATACTGACTGATGACAATGATCCTGATCTTGCCATGGCGGGCTCTGCTGTTGCAAGCATAATCAATATGATCATAGATGTTGTCGGGCTGTTTGTGCTAGGGCAGGGAGTATGGGTGGCTGCCTTTGGAACAGTATTTGGCATGTTTTGCAGCTGTCTGGTTTATGCGCTGCATTTCAAGAAAAAAGAAGTTCAGACACATTTCGATTTTTCTGCGCCAGAAGATGGTGATCCTTCGTTTATGGATATTGCCAAGCCGGGGATTTCACAGGGAATCATGTATGCAATGATAGGACTGAAGATTATCATTGGAAACTATATTCTGGTTTTTTCCGGAGGGACCGGTGGCTTAGGCGCCGCTGCTGTAATTGAAGACCTTGAGCTTGTGTTCTATGTCTTGATAGCAGGTACTTCGGAGAGTGTCATGCCGCTTGCCGCAGCATACTGTGGTGAGAAAAATCAGTGTGGCATGCGCATGGTCAGACGCTCTGCTGTCATATTTGGTTATTTGAGCATTTTTCCTTTTTTTGTGCTCTTGATGGTTTTTCCGGACATTTTCATCAGACCATTTTCCGTGGATGATATGTACATGATAGAAAACCTGCCAATAGCTATCCGCATAACAATGGTAGGATTTCTTTTTGAACTGTTTGTAGAGACTCAGCAGAACTATTTTTCAGCTACAGATAAAGAGAAAGCTTCCATAGTATGCGGCATTTTGCAAAGCGTTGTCCAAATCGGAGCTTTGCTTATTCTGCCTGTATTCACGCCGCGGAATGCACCGTGGATAGCATCGCTGATTGGAGCAATGGCAGCAAGCTTTTACGTGATAGTTTTCTGTCAGGGGCTAGAGGGAATGTTTAGAGCTTTTCGCGGGGATACGATATACATGTCCGGTCAGATGGCACAATGGAATGAAAGCGCCAGGTTTATAAAGACGATTCTGGAGGGTACAGGAGAGATACTGTCAGAAAAAGAAAGAATGGTGCTGGAAATGCAGATGATAGAGCCGTTTGCCCAAAGTATCCCAAAGGACGGGAAAGCTTTGACAAGCATTTCGATACTTGACAGAAAGAGTGAGGGAAAAACCGCAATTCTTCGCTATGATATTCGCAAGGGAATGTGGGAAGAAAAAGATACTTCTGATATATCGGACTTTTGTATGATAAAAAGGAGGATGATAACGCTATGAGCCTTAAAGAGTATCCACTTACAATGACTCAAATGGGCATTTTTGTAGAAAGTGCAAGACATGCCGGAACCACAATTTATAATATTCCCTTACTTTATAGACTGGATGAGCGTGTTGATCTGGAGCGACTACAAAAAGCTGTTTCGCAGGCAATATTAGCGCACCCTTACCTGTCCATGACGCTGCTGCGAAAGGAAAATGGAGACATCCGGGCTATTCCTATGGAGTCTCCAAAAGCAGATGTGCCAATATGTGACAGGCTTCCTTCCAAAGAGGATATTGTTCGTCCATTTGATCTTATGTCCAAAGAGCCGCTATATCGTGCTGAGATTTATGATACACCGGAGGGCAAGTATTTCTACCTTGACATTCATCATATCATTGGAGATGGAGCGTCCATATCAATCTTTATGGAAGACGTGAATTCGGCGTATGACGGAAAAGAGATTCAAAAGGAGTCCTGGACTGGTTTTGATATTGGAATTGAGGAGAAAAAACTCCGCGCTTCTGAGCGCTATGCAAAGGCAGCGTCCTGGTATGACAGTGTTTGTCGCGGGATAGATACAGCAACTCTTCCTCGAAAGGAGAGAGAGTCATTCAAAGGGGCTGATGCAAAAAAAGAAATAGGTGTTTTGCAATATACATGTGATGCAGATCTTGAAGTTGTAAGGTCATTCTGTGCCGACAATGGACTGTCTGAAAATGCGTTTTTTACAGCAGCATTTGGTTTTGCGCTTAGGGCATATTGCGGTACTGAGTCTGCAGTATTTGCTGCAATCTATAATGGTCGTAATGACCATAGAACAACCAGAAGCGTAACGATGCTGGTAAAGACTCTACCGGTAGTTCTTGGCAGGGAGGGTGATAAAAAGACTGAAGTAAAGACCTTTATTTCGGAGTGTCAAAACTGGTTGGTAAATGCCATGGCCAATGATATTTACAGTTTTGCGGAGATCCATAATTTATATGGCTTGGAAGCTGATCCGCTTTTTGCGTTCCAGGGGGAAGTGCCGGATGAAGAAATAGTTGGCGGCTATACAGCTAATGTTGAAGAATTGGTATCTTCCAGGACAAAAGCCGGCTTTGGATTAGATATACTTTTTAAGAATGGGAAGATCTGCGTTATGACGGAATACGATCCGTCGGTTTATACAGACTATACCGTTGAAGGTTTTGTAAAACTGATGGATCATGTGATTACAGGTTTTACAGTAAAAAAAACTCTGGCAGATATATCTCTTATTAACGAGGAAGTAGAGAAACATATCTGTAATCTGTACGATACGGACTTTAATGTTTTAGAGCGCCCGGCATACCGGCTTCTTCAGGATATGGCTGGGAAATATCCGGATCGGACGGCTTTGATTGCAGTTGATAGAATTCTTTCATATGAAGAATTAAACGCTGAAGCAAATGCCGTAGGGTGGGCACTCATTACTGCCGGAGCCAGACCGGATTCTGTTGTAGCAGTCATGGCTGAGCGAAACTCAATGGCTTATGTGATGCGTCAGGGCATACTAAAGAGCGGAGCAGCCTTTCTTCCAATTGATCCTACGTATCCGGAGGAACGTATCCGCTATATCATTTCCGATTCCGGGGCAAATATTGTTGTTACTACAAAGGCAGTTATTGAAAGCAGAAAGCAGTTTTTTGACGTCCTTTCCAATGAGGGCGTAAGGTGCATGGATGCAGAAGACCTCCTTGCAGGTGACAGGTCGAATCCAAATATTGAAGTTCCATATGAAGCTCTTGCTTACGTAATCTATACTTCAGGCTCCACAGGTAAGCCCAAGGGTGTCATGCTCACTAATCATAATCTGGTTAATTTTGTCGACTCAAATGAGAAGAATGCTGAGATTCTGGGGTATACAGATAAAGGTAAGGTGAGTCTGGCTATTGCAGCCCTGACATTTGACTTTTCCATTATGGAGGAGTTTGTTCCGATAGCGAATGGCCTTACAGTGGTGCTTGCCACATCTGAGCAGATAATGAATCCTCTTGCGATTGCAAAGCTTATGCTGGATAACAAGGTTGATATCGTAAGTGGAACACCAAGTTATATCTCTAATCTTTTGGAGGTACCTGAGACCCATGAGGCATTTGCCGGGGTAAAGAGTATCGATTTAGGAGCGGAGGCGTTTATTCCTACGCTATTTGATAAACTTAAAGCTTTAAACCCTGATATGCATATCATGAATGGATATGGTCCAACAGAGACAACTATCAGCTGCAGCATGGAGGTGATAGAAGACACAGAGAATATCTCCATTGGGGTACCTAATGTCAACATGCATATGGCAACCACAGACAGGGATGGACGACTTCAGCCCCTTGGTGCTACGGGAGAGATGATAATCTTTGGCGATGGCGTAGGAAGAGGCTACGTTAAAAGACCGGATCTTAATGAGAAGAGTTTCTTTACTCTTTTTGGAAAAAAAGCTTACAGGAGCGGAGATCTGGTCAGAATAAGGAAAGATGGTAAGATTGATTTTTATGGAAGAATCGATAATCAGGTTAAGCTGCGTGGCCTTCGTATCGAGCTTTCAGAGATTGAATCTGTCTTAAATGCCTATCCTGATGTTGTCACGAGCATAGTGACAGTAATCAGGAAGGATAATGACGAGTTCCTGGCAGCATACTATCAGTCCAAGAAGGAGATACCGCAGGAGGACTTAAAGGGACATCTTTCCTCATATCTTACGGCATACATGGTTCCGCAGGCTTTTATGTGGCTTGAAGAAATGCCACTTACAGCAAACGGAAAGATTGACAAAAAAGCATTACCTGAAATAAATGTGGCAAGGCAGGTTAGGGTAATAAAAAAGCCTGAGAATGATTTGCAGCGCATTTTATGTGAGATCTATGCCGATGCCCTATCGCTTAACGAAGTAGGAATTACAGAGAATTTCTTCGAACTTGGCGGAACATCACTGACATCATCAATGGTATTGGTGAGTGCCATGCAAAAGAATCTGCCCATTGTTTTCCAGGATCTGTATGATGCACCTTCTGTAGCGGAGCTGGAAACTTTGATTCGAAGCAAGAATGAAGGAGAAGGGGATCATACTGACAAAGATAGCATCGATAAGATGCTGGAGGCAAATGCCAAGGCTCTTACATATAATAAGGTTTCATATGTGGACGAAATCAGTGAAACACCCTTGCAGGGCGTGCTCTTGACTGGAGCTACCGGCTTCCTTGGCATTCATATCCTGCATGATCTTTTGGAGAACACGAAGGAAACTGTTTATTGTTTGGTCAGGGAAGGGAAAAATACTGTCAAACAGAGACTGCAAAACGATCTTTTCTATTACTTTGACAAAAACTATGAGGAACTGTTTGGCACCAGGATTATTGCCTTGAAGGGTGATATTACAGATATGAATAGTTTGGTGGAAGCGTCAGCCTATGACTTCCACACTGTCATAAACTGTGCTGCTTGTGTTAAGCATTTTGCTAAGATGGAAATACTGAAGGGGGTAAACTATGAGGGGGTTCAGAATCTGATACGGATGTGCCTTGCCAAGAAGGCAAGACTGATCCAGACTTCGACGGTTTCAGTAGCGGGTGACAACGTGTATAATTCTTTGCACAATCCCATTTTATCGGAGTCAGACCTCGATATGGGGCAGGAAGTTGAATCAAATGGTTATGTTTACACAAAATACCTGGCTGAAAAGGCAGTGCTTACTGCTGTTGAAGAAGATGCATTAGATGCAAAGATCATCCGAATGGGAAACCTTATGAGTCGTCAGAAGGACGGGGTGTTCCAGATGAATTTTAGTACTAATAACTTCATGAACACACTGAGAGCTTATTCTGCTTTGGGATGCATGCCAATGGATGAAATGGATAGGCAGGAAGAATTCTCTCCTATTGATGAGTCTGCAAGGGCTGTAGTGCTGCTTTCCGGAACAAACCCGAAATTTACTGTATTTCACGCCTATAATTCTCATACGGTGGAGATGGGAAATGTCATATCTGTCATGAATGAATGTGGTATCCCGGTGGAAGCGGTGTCACAAGTGGAATATTCCAGACGCCTGAAAGAGGGATTGGAAGATACTACTATCAGCAAGTTCCTTTTGCCGTTAATTGCCTATAGTTTGGGTGACGATGAGTATCGTGAGGAGATTCCCGCAGAAAACCGGTTCACTATAAAGGCATTGTATAGGCTTCATTTTTCCTGGCCAATTACTGATATGGGATATATAAAAGAACTCATCCTGTTTCTTAAGGGAGTTGGATTTTTTGACAAATCTGCAGAATAATAATGGAGGTTGAAAATATGGAATTCAGACCATCGAAGAAGTTAGGTTTTGGGCTTATGAGAATGCCATTACTTGATGAAAACAATGAAGCAGATGTTGATGTGGAGCAGGTTAAAGAAATGGTGGACAAGTTCCTGGAAAGGGGATTTACATACTTTGATACTGCCTGGATGTATCACAATTATAAGAGTGAGGATGTGGTAAAACTGGCATTGACGGACAGGCATCCCCGGGACAGCTATACACTTGCAACCAAGCTTCATGCTGAGTATCTTAAGACTGCCGCTGACAGAGATAAGATTTTTAACGAACAGCTTAGAAAGACCGGAGTAGAATATTTTGATTATTATCTGCTCCATGCTGTAGATAAGGACCTGCTGGAGACCTATGAAAAGCTTGACTGCTTTAACTGGCTGCTTGAGAAAAAAGACGCTGGTCTTGTCAGGCATGTGGGATTCTCCTTTCATGATACGCCACAACTGCTTGATGAGGTGCTTACGAAGCATCCGGAAGTTGAATTTGTTCAGCTGATGATAAACTATCTTGATTGGGACAGCGAATGGGTTCAGTCAAGGCAGTGCTATGAGGTGGCGGTTAAACACAAAAAACCGGTAGTTGTTATGGAGCCAGTGAGGGGCGGAACTCTTGCAAAGCTTCCGGCAGATGCGCAGAAGCTCTTTAAGGATATTGATCCGGCAATGTCAGATGCAAGCTGGGCAATAAGGTTTGTTGCAAGTCTTGATAATGTTATGCTTGTGCTTTCGGGAATGAGCAGCCTTGAACAGCTTGAAGATAATACATCATATATGCAGGATTTTAAGCCTCTTACAGATGATGAGTCAAAGACCTGCCTTAAAGCAGGAAGGGTGGTCATCAGTAAACTTGCTATTCCATGTACGGGATGCTCCTATTGTACTTCAGGTTGTCCGATGAAAATCAAGATACCCAGGTATTTTCGACTTTATAACGAAAATACATTTGACGACCTGAATATAAAGAACTGGACTTTGGAGTATTCGGACTATCCGGATCTTACTGATGACGGATGTGGGAAGGCAAGTGATTGCCTGGCCTGTGGACAGTGTGAAAGTGTTTGCCCACAGCATCTACCTGTAATTGAAAATCTGAAAAAAGTTGCAGAACATCTGGTATGACATAGTATTTTCTGGGGAAATGTGAATACCAGTGGTGGTTCTCGTTGACTCACTTTTTATTTTTCAAGTAATAAAGTGTGATATACTAGTAGTATCTAAAATTCTTATATGGAGGGGTTACAAATGGAAGTAAAATCAAAACTTGAAGACATTATTGAAATGACACGCATCAACGACCTTTTAGACAGAAGAGAAGCAGCCAGCAATAAAAAAGCTTCCACTGTGATCCTTTGGGTTCTGGCAGTTTTGGGCGCTATTTCAGCTGTTGCTATCATCGCTTTCCTGGTTTATCAGTACATGACACCGGCGTTTGAAGATGATTACTACGATGATGATTTTGACGATTTCGAGGATGACTTCGAGGACGAGGATTTCATCAAAGAAAGCTGATATTTATAGTGAAGAAAAAAGATATAGTAGAGGGAATTGTAAGAAAAGTCGAATTCCCCAATAAAGGAATTGTAGAAACAAATGAAGGGAAGGTCGTCGTAAAGGGCGTCCTTCCTGATCAGAAGGTATCTGTTCAGATCCAGAAGGTCAGAAAAGACAGAGCAGAGGGAAGGCTGTTAGAGGTTTTGGAAGAACCCTCAGATGCCATCGAAAGTCCCTGCATCCACTTCGGTAAATGTGGTGGCTGCAGTTATCTTACCATGCCCTATGTCAAGGAACTTGGCCTTAAGGAGCAGCAGGTAAGGACTCTTCTTAAACCTGCCATGGACAGACAGACCTGCAGATTTACCTGGGAAGGTATCAAGACCAGCCCGGTTAAGTTTGCATACAGAAATAAAATGGAATTCACCTTTGGTGATGAGGTTATGGGAGGCCCCCTTTGTCTTGGTATGCACAAGAGGGGCAGTTTTTATGACATTGTTACAGTCAGTGGCTGCAGGATCGTTGATGACGACTACAAGCAGATACTGTCTGCTACTCTGGATTTCTTTTCACCTATGTATGAGAGAAAAGAGATAACCTTCTACCACAGGATGAAGCAGGTTGGATATTTAAGGCATCTCCTAGTTCGTAAGGCTGTAAGAACAGGCGACATCCTGGTTGATATCATTACCACGACTCAGGAGGAGCATGACCTTACTGCATATAAAGACATGCTTCTGTCCCTGGACCTTTCAGGAAAAATTGTAGGTGTTCTTCATACTAAGAATGATTCTCTTGCGGATGCAGTTATTGACGAGGGTACAGAGATTCTATTTGGCCAGGATTTCTTTTACGAGTATCTTCTTGGCCTTAAGTTCAGGATCACACCGTTTTCCTTCTTCCAGACTAACAGCTTAAGTGCAGAGGTTCTTTATACTACAGTCAGAGGCTATATTCGAAGTCTCTATGACCAGAAGAAGATTAATAAGGATGGCGTTATTTACGACCTGTATTCAGGAACCGGCACAATTGCTCAGCTTCTTGCAAAAGTCTGCGACAAGGTCATCGGCGTTGAGATCGTTGAGGAAGCTGTAGAAGCAGCCAGAGAGAATGCCAGACTAAACAATCTGGACAACTGCGAGTTTATCTGTGGCGATGTTTTAAAGGTGCTTGATGAGATTGAAGTTAAGCCCGACATGATCGTCCTTGATCCTCCAAGAGATGGCATAAATCCCAAAGCCCTTCAGAAGATCATCGGTTATGGCGTTCAATACATGATCTATGTTTCCTGCAAGCCCACATCCCTTGCCCGTGACCTGGAAATCCTCCAGGAAAACGGCTACATGATGACTCGGGCTGTAGCTATAGATCAATTTCCTTGGACCAATCATTGTGAAACCGTCGTGTTGCTCACAAGAGTGAACTCATAGAAATTCTTGAATTTACGCACTTTTTCGAGCATTTCACGTTTGACAAGGGGAGAAAATCCACTCTTGATTTTCTCCCCTTATGTATTATAATAAATATTGTTAACAATTTAATTGCACGTCAGATATTTATTATATGGGAGGCAACACAATGGGAAACTTTATTGACCTGGTTAAGACCAGAAGAAGCGTAAGATCATTTGATGGAAACGGGATAGAGCCCCAGCTTTTGAACGAACTTAAAAGCTATGCAGAGGAGAGCACTAATCCCTATGACATAAAGGTAAGATTCGAATTTCTTGATGCAGCTGCTAATGGGTTATCAAGCCCTGTTATCACAGGAGAGAAGAATTATGTAAGTGCTGTAGTGAGCAAGGTTGACCATGCTGAAGAGGCCTATGGCTACAGTTTCCAGAAGCTTTTGATGAAAGCCCATGAACTTGGTCTGGGTACAGTATGGATTGGCGGAACAATGCCAAGGGAGAAGTTTGAGAAGGCATCAGATCTTAAGAATGACGAGATCATGCCCTGCGTAAGCCCTCTTGGTGTCGCAGCAAAAAAGATGTCCATCAAGGAGTCACTGATGCGAAAGGGCGTGAAAGCAGACTCAAGAATGAAGTTTGAAGAGCTGTTTTTTGTAGGGGATTTCAGCAAGCCTCTTGATGAGAGATACGCAAAGGAAAACGGTCTTTTTGATGACCTGGAAGCAGTAAGACTTGCTCCTTCCGCTGTCAACAAGCAGCCCTGGAGAATAGTAGTAGATGGGAAGAAAGCGCACTTTTTTGAAAAGCATGACAAGGGATATCTGACCCCTTCCTACGACCTTCAGAAGATCGATGTGGGAATAGCACTGTACAACTTTGAAGTCCAGATGCTGGAAGAGTGCAGAACCCCTGTGCTTAGTGTAGAAAAGCCTTCATTCAAAGTTCCTGAGGGAATAGATTATATAGCAACCTATACATTCTAAGATCAATAAATGGTTATTATTCCCTGAGCTTAACCAGCTCAAGAATTTCATCCCAATCAAGCTGCATCATAAGTGCTTCAAGCTCTTTTACCAGATCTGTGTCAGCTTCTGAAAGGGAATAACCTTTAAGGTCTTTAAGGACCTGTTCCATCATTCCGTAATCCATAGCCTGAGCTACTTCTTCCATGGTCTGGAAAGCTTCTTTCCTCATATCATCGGAGAGCTCGGGCTTTTCTTTTTCTTCCTCATCAAAGCCGGAAAGTGCGGTGTCAAGTTCTCTGTACATGGAAAGGAGAGTAGGGGTGTCACTTTCTATTTTTGCCTGGTCGGCAGCCTTTCCTGCAGCCTCAAGCTCTTTTGCCAGGTCAGAGAGAATGGTGGCACCGATGATCCTGGCGGAACTCTTGAGCGCATGGACCTTGATGGTGTAGTTCTCAATATCACCGGAGGCTAAGAGATCTTCGATTTCCTTAGCCTTTGAGGCAGCTGTCTTATGGAAAACTTTTACAACAGAAACAAGACTCTCGAAAGAGCCACAGTTTGTAATTCCATGTTCAATATCCAGCCCGTTTATGTTTCTTAGCCACTCAGAATTGTCAATCTCATCAGAGACAGGAGTGGACACTGCTGCACCTGATATTTTAGCAATAGAACCGGAAGAAGTCGGGGCGTCCGAATCGTATCTGTCCCAGTAAGCTTCTTTGTTCTTCCAAACGGAACCCTGAGCTTTGCGCTCATTCATATCGTAGTTTACATCCTCATCGATCATAGCGATCATGATCTGAGCGATTTCGGGATCGAACTGATACCCGCTGCATCTTTCAAATTCTCCACGAACCTTCTCCTGAGGCTTTGGAACTGAATAGGTTCTGGTGCTGGTCATGGCATCATAGCAGTCCGCAACGCAGATGATCCTTGCTACTTCAGGAATGTTGCTGCCCTCAAGACCATCGGGATAACCGCGCCCGTCGTAGCGCTCATGATGGGATCTTGCACCCTGGGAAAGTTCCTGCATATCCCCGATTCCTTTAAGAATCTCATAACCTATGACAGTATGAGTCTTGATCTGAGCAAACTCTGCCTCTGACAAGCGTTCTGTCTTGTTGATGATATCCTCCGGAATACCGATCTTACCTATATCATGCAAAAGACCTATCTCGTACAATCTTCGCTGTTCCTCAGGATCTTTACCAAGACGCCTTCCAATTTCTGCGGCGTAGGCAGCAACTCTCTCGGAGTGGCCCTTGGTGTAGTGATCCTTAGCATCGACGGTGTGAGAGAGGGCTAACATCATTTCCCTGGAAATACGCTCAGCCCTGTGAGACTGCTTTCTTACCTCGCCCTGAAGGTCCTTCTGGAAACGATCAAGGGCGATAATGCGCTTGCTTCGCTGCAAAAGAACTTCAGGAACCACCGGCTTCCTAATGAAATCCAGAGCTCCGTTCTTGAGGCCAAGAGCCTCATTTTCCCTGTCCTCATCCGCAGTCAGGAACATGACCGGAATATCGCTGGTGGAGACATTTTTCTTAAGACCGTGAAGAATCTCAAAGCCGCTCTTGCCGCCAAGATTCAGATCCAGAAGGATCAGATCCGGCTGAAGGTCAACTGCCTCTTTTTCTGCCTGAAGGGCATCATTGCAGGAAAAGACATCAAAGCTCTTTCCAAGTATCTGGGAGACGGTAGCGCAGATTACCTCATCATCGTCGATTACAAGGACTTTGCTCTTTTGATGGATCAAAGCACCGCTAACTGCTTCACTTTCTATCTCTGAAGGCGCAAGAACCTTGTCGTTTGGAAGATAACGAAGGATGATCTCCTCAAGACGCCGTCCGTCAACAGGCTTGGACAGATAATCCTCAAAACCTGCATTCAGATACATCTGCCTTGCCCCTGAAACAGCATTGGCAGTAAAGATGATGAAGGTAGTGCTATCGGCCCCTTCGAGCTCCTTCATCCTGGTGAGGGTTTCAACGCCGTCCATATCGGGCATCATGTGATCTATGAAAACTATGTCATAGCTGTTATTTTTGAACTTTCTTATGGCCTCAGTGCCGGAAGCAGCAGTATCAATGGGAATCTGGGTCTTTTTCAGGAGATTCTTTACGACGGCAAGATTGACCTCAGTGTCGTCAACCACGAGGATACGTGCTTCAGGAGCATGGAACAGCTCTTTGTACTCCTGATGTTTTTGTTCTTCCTTTTCTGAGTGTGAAAAGATATTTCCAACCTCTTCCCAGCTAATGACCTTCTGTCTGATGGTAAAGGAAAAATCTGAGCCCTCTCCGTAGACACTCTTTACCTGAAGCTGGCTTCCCATGAGCTCCAAAAGCTGCTGAACGATGCTCATTCCAAGGCCGGTTCCTTCAGTGGTACGATGGTGCTTCTCGTCAATCCTTGTGAAAGGGGAAAAGAGCTTTTCCATGTCCTCAGGTTTAAGGCCCACTCCGGTGTCAGATATGTCGAAGGACAGGTCAATCTCTTTATCGGATACTCGTGAATAATCCACAGTAAGACATACGAAACCTTTATCGGTGTATTTGACTGCGTTTGTCAAAAGGTTGATGGCCACCTGTTTGATCCTTATGTCGTCGCCGTAGAGAAGATGAGGAATGTGCTTTTCTACGTCCACATTAAGCTTCAGGCCTTTCTTTTCTGCGCGGTATCTGACTATATTCACCAGGTCATTTATTACTGAGGAAAGCTCATACTGGGTGGGGATGATCTCCATCTTGCCTTCTTCGATCTTGGAGAAGTCCAGGATATCGTTAATAAGGGACAAAAGAGTCTTTCCTGCAGAGCGGATATCGGCTGCATAGGCCAGGATCTCTTTTTCGTGGCTCTCTCTAAGGATCATTTCATCCATACCAAGAACCGCATTGATAGGAGTGCGGATCTCGTGGGACATTCTGGCAAGGAATTTAGATTTTGCCTTGTTGGCATTGTCGGCGATGCTCTTTTGTTCTTCGAGCTCAGCCATATACTTGAAGTGCTCAGTGTCATCTATAACGGCGTAAACTGTACCTACCTTTTCATTATTGCTGATCAGCTCTTTTTCCTCAGGGGAATAGATCTTTTCATCAATCTCAATAGGAGTATCGGTGGCGATGGATAGCTTGAGCTGCGCAATAACACCTGCGGGATTTGAACGAAGCTCCGGGAAAATGATGCTGGCAGGCTTGTTGTAGTAGGTCAGGTTTTCGTCTTCATCCACAGCGATAACACCCTCGGAAAGCTCGTCAATGGTGAAGCGCCTTGCAAGGGTCTCGGCATCAAGAAGTCGGTATCTGAAAATTGCGATCAGAATAAAAATGGAACTGATGGGATAGCCCACCATGGTCATGTCGTACACAGCTGTGGCGGGGACTAGTGAGAAGGTCTCTATAATCAGGAAAAAACTAAGGGTGACAATGGCAAGAAGCACCATAATAAAGCGCTTTTTGGCAATGGGCTTTCGCTCTTTCAAAAGAGCTTTAATAAGCAGATAAAGTCCAAAGATGGTGCAGACAGCTAAAATCACGTCCCACAGGTAGTGGACGATGGCATTTTGGTGGACCAGAACAGGCATATGACCACGTATTTCAAAACTTATATTCTTATAATAAAGGTTAGTTTCTTTCGTGGTGACAACTGCTATATATGTAAAGAGATTTGACAGAGCCAGAGCTATTTTGACAGGTCTGGGTATCTTGAAATTCACAAGTTCAGCCAGGAAAAGGAAAAGGGCAAAAGTAATCCAGACCCTTCCGAAGTATGAGAGCTTCAGGGCATTGAAAAACGCTTCCTCAGAACCGGAGGTTATCTCCATAAGATAGCCCACATTATTCACAAGAATTGCTGCACAGCTAAGAAACAGGTAAGAGTGAAGTATACCCTTCCAGTTTTTGAATATGACCCAGCATTCGATCAAAACAAGAATGATGCTGATACATTGGATACCAATAATCTGCTGATACATTTTCGTTTCCTCATAAACACGCGCCACTATATCTATTTTAACAGATTAATAAACATTTCGTTTCCATTGATATTATCGCTTTAAAGGAGTATAATGACTTGAAGTGATTTTTTATAAAAAATTAATAATTTGAAAGTGGGTTTTTACATTTATGAAGTGTTCAGAAATGCCATATACCAGGGTGGATATGGATGAGGTAAAGAGCTTTTTCGAGAAGCTTATTGCCGACAGCAAGGAAGCAAAGAGCGGTGAGGAACAGTTCGAGCTTCACAAGAAATACTACAAGTTTACGGACGAAGTTTTCACAAATATGAAGCTCGCTGTATTCAGACATAACATTGATACAACACAGGAGTTCTATTCAAAAGAGAATGACTTTTACGACGAGATAACTCCTCTTATTTTTAAGTACAGCAATGATTATATGAAGGTTCTCTATGAGTCACCTTTCAGGCCATACCTTGAGGAGAAGATCAGCAAGGTAGCATTTAAGAACATCGAGCTGGATACCAAGTCAATTGATGACAAGATCCTTCCACTTATGCAGGAAGAGAATGCTCTTGTAAGCAAGTACGACAAGCTTATCGCATCAGCCAAGATTGTATTTGACGGCGAGGAGTGCAATATCTCCCTTCTTCGTAAGTACCTTACCAGCGAGAACAGAGACACCAGAAAGCGCGCATGGAAGGCTCTTTCCGATTACTTTATGTCTGTTACTGACGAGATCGATGATATCTACGATCAGCTGGTTAAGATCAGGACCAGGCAGGCTAAGGAGCTGGGCTATGACAACTACGTAGAGCTTGGCTACAACAGAATGAGAAGAAATTCCTACAGAAGAGCAGAAGTTGAGAATTTCCGCAAGCAGGTAAAAGAGTCTTTTGTTCCTTTTGTTGCTAAGATCCAGGAGCAGCGCAAGGCACAGATTGGCGTTGATGAGCTGAAGTACTACGACAACGATATGTTCTTTAAGAACGGCAATCCTAAGCCAACAGGAACTCCTGAGGAGATCATGAAGGCCGGACAGGATATGTACAGAGAGCTTTCACCTGAGACTGCAGAGTTCTTTGATTTCATGATCGAGAATGAGCTCTTTGACGTTCTTGGAAGAAAGACCAAGAAGGCAGGAGGATATATGGATTTCCTGCCAAAGTACAAGTCACCTATCATCTTTGCTAACTTCAACGGAACCAGTGGAGATGTGGACGTTATTACTCACGAGTGCGGACATGCATTCCAGGGTTATGTAACCAGAAACGATGAAATAGTTGAACATA
>JAEEGL010569386.1_pt1 | contig 15682 bp, 17 predicted proteins | sample 9134231 | NCBI WGS metagenome assembly JAEEGL01 (sample SAMN16246548, study PRJNA631951) | gut metagenome | biome: gut microbiome; feature: rumen; material: fiber-attached | host: Bos | place: Iran: Karaj | collected 2018-10
GCAATTGATCAAGCATTAAATGATATACATTCAGGCAATACTGGTAATGTTCCAGATCATATTAAAACAACAAGTAAAACATACTTATATCCACACGATTATAAGAATGATTGGGTTAAGCAAGATTATTTACCAAATAATTTATTAGGTAAGAAATATTATATTAAAAAAGATAATAATGTAGAAAAAAATTTAAATAAAGTTCATGAGGAGATGAAGTGGTGAAGAAAGTAAGTATATTTGGTACAGGTGCATATGGAATTGCCTTAGCAATTCAATTTGCAAAGAAAAATGATGAAGTATTGTTATGGACAGAAGACGAAAAAAAATATAAAGAATTTAATAAAAATCATAGTTTTAAGAGTATATTTAAAGATTTAAATATACCAGATAATATTAGTTGTACGACTAGTATTAAAGATGCAATTGATAATACTGATATAATTGTATTAGTAACATCTACTAAGTATATTCAAAGTATGTGTAAAAATATTAAAAAGTATTATAATAATGAAGTTATATGTATAGCATCTAAAGGAATAGATCATAATACTTTGCTTCCTTTATCTACACTAGTAAAAAAAGAATTACATACTAATAATGTATGTGTAGTTGGAGGATCAACTTTTGCAATAGATTTGGTTAATAATAATCCTTGTGCTCTAGCAATAGCGTCTTTAAATAAAAAATCTATAAATATTGTTAAATCATGTTTAGAAAATGAGCAATTAAAATTAAGAAAATCATCTGATATAATTGGTATTCAATTATGTGGTAGTTTAAAAAATATTATTGCTATAGCAGCTGGTATATTAAGTGGATTAGGATATCAAGAATCAACTAGAAGTTTCTTAATTAATGAATCACTACATGATATGAAAAGAATTATTAAAGTTTTAGGGGGTAAAAGTAAAACAATATTGTCATTTGCTGGTGTTGGGGATTTGCTTTTAACTTGTTCATCAGAAAAAAGTAGAAATTATTCTTTTGGATTTTTAATTGGATCAACTAAAGATAAGAAAAAGATAAATGAATATATTAAAAATAATACTGTAGAAGGTTATTATACATTGGAATCTATTAAAAAAATGCTTGAAAAAAAAGGAATAAGTATTCCTTTAATTAATATTATATATGATATAGTAATAAATGGATATGATCCAAATGAATTAAGTATGTTCTTAATAAATAAAAATTAATTATTTATAATATCATTAATTATATAATTAACTATTAATAAACCTGCAATACCTGGAGAAGTAATCATTGAATTAACTTCTCTTTTTTTAATTGGTATTTCTTTACTGCATACCACTAATACATTAGTATTTAAATTATTATCTTTAACTAACTTTCTTAGTTTTTTTGCTAATGGATCATTATTAGTTTTATTTAGTTTAGTTATTTCTATTTTAGATGCATCTACTCTATTTCCCATGCCCATACAAGATATTATTTTTATATTATTATGTTCTGCAAATCTAATTAATTCTAATTTAGTATTAATCGTGTCACAAGCGTCTATTATGTAATCATAATCGTTTTCTAGTATATTTATATTATTTTTAGATAAAAATGCCTCTATGGGCTTTATTTTAATGTTTTTTGATATATTATTAGCAATATCTTTGGCTATTACTACTTTACTTTTACCAATATTACTTAAATTAGTAATTAATTGTCTATTTAAATTAGTTATTTCAATTTTATCATTATCAATTATAGTAATATCTTCAAATCCACTTCTTATAAGTCCTTCAAAGGCAAAGCCTCCTACTCCCCCTACTCCTACTAGTAGTATTTTTGTAGATTTAATCATATTAAATTTATCATTACCAATTAAATTTATAATTCTATCATACATATTATCACTCCATAATAAAACCTAGAGGTAGTTATTAGATAAAGCCCGCGCTTCGCAGGTGGTAGAACACATATAAAGTATTAGGATTCTAATATAAATATTAGCATTCAACACAACTAAATAATTAGTTCCCCTTATTATCTATATAGTCGGTTTTAAATTGATAACTACAACATCTAGGTAATTTAATTATATCATATTGTATATATATATTAAATATATTTTATTTAATTTTACATTATTTCCAGCAGTTAGAAACATCGCAGTTAGAAGAATATGGCATTGGATTTGGCATTTCTAGTTTTACTATCATAGGAATTTTAAATGCTCCTCCAAATCCTACACAAGTACCTGGTTGTAATACTTTTTGTTTCTCTACTATATCAGAAGAAATATTTGGAAGCATTTCTTCAATATATTTTATATCTAATGGGTGTGTCATTTTAAATATTAAAAAGTTAGAACATTGCGCTATTACGGTATCTGATATTTCAACTGGTCTTTGAGAAATAATATCTAGTATTACTCCATATTTTCTTCCTTCTTTAGCAATACGATCAAATATATTGTATCCAATTAAGAAAGTATCATTATCTTTTTGAATATATCTATGAGCTTCTTCTAAGAATAAATGGAAAGGAATAGTTGCTCTTTTTTCTAATCCTTTTGAATACTCAAATAATAATCTTGAGAAAATCTTAACTATTACTTTTGCATAAACATCATCTATATCTTCTAAATTAATATTAATTATTTGAGCTTTTTTATCATTTTTCATTACTAAACTATCAATATAATCTTTTACAGGAATATATTTCTTACCTGTAAAATAGCTTCCTATTTTACTAGTTAGTATTGTATTTAATCTTACTTTTAAGATAATAGCATCACTATAAAGATTATCATTATGTTGGAATCCTTCACTAATTAAAGTAAACTCTAATGCTTTAGCAAAATCATTTAATGTATAGAATGCATCATCTGGAATAGTAAAATCATCTATATTATCAATTATATGTTTTAATATATAATCAGTAATTAATACGCTTTCTCCAAAATTACCATGACTATCTATTTCAAAACATTCAGAAAATAATCTTGAATATCCTACACCTGCAATGGACGTATTAAAGTTAAATTCTGGAGTATTACATACTTCAATAATAGTAAATATTTCATTCTTTTTATTAGCGGTAGTTTCATTACTAAATAATATTGCTAATAAAGCCTTAGCTATAAGATGATTTTTTAATCTTCTAGCATCTTCATTTTCTTTTGAAAATATTTTAGCTAACTTTAAAGTATTTTCTATTATTGGTAATTGTGAGTGATTAGATGCTTGTAATAATAATGCCCAGTCATCTAAATTTAATAAATGTACTGGAATATCTAGTAAAAAATCATCTTCATCGGTTGGATTAGTTGTAATAAATTTATAAGCATATTCTTCTCCAATTTCATTTAACGCTCTAAAAGCATTTTTATATTCACCATAAGCATCAAATATAAATAAATTCGCATTTTTAGGATTCATAGCTTTATTAGAGAATACATTTTGAACTATTCTAGCAACTCCACAAGATTTACCAGATCCAGAGTTACCAAATATAGCTAAATGATTAGAAAAAAGTGAATTTATTTCTGGGCATACTTTAAAGTTCTTATATATTGCAGAATCCCCTAATATAAATGACTTATCATTATATGTACCTACTAATTCCATTAATTCTTGACCATTAATAATTCTAATAGAAGATGTGAGTTTAGGTTTTCTAAGCACACCATTTAAATATCTAGTTCCTTGATATTCACCTAAAAATCTTATTTTAATAATATCATTATTAAGTTCTATTACTTCTCCTAATATTCTTTGATTCTCTGCTTCAAATATAACATGTACATTCATCAAGTCTGATGCAACTTCACCAGTCATTTTATTTTCTACATGCGCTATATTATCACTAATATAAAGTATTTTACCAAACATAGTATCACCTTTTCTTTTTTCTTCTTATTCTCTTATAATTTCTTTTAATAAATATTGATATGAATCCAATCATAACTACTATAGAAATTATAAATAATATTAATAAAAATTTCAACAATTTTTGCTTTTTTTCTCTTTCTTTTTCTTGCTCTTTAGTTAATTTATTTACTAAAATCTTATAAGTAGTTACATCATCATAATTAGATACCTTAATTAATATATTATTTTCGCCATCTTTCAAATGATCATTACCAATTATTTCAATACTATTATCTTTACTTTCTGCTAGTATATTAATTTTATTAATCTTATTTGGTATTTCTATATGATATATGAATCTATCTTTTTTGAATTCTTCAATTAATTTATAATCAGTTACTTTCAAATTATCTAAAAAAACATTACTTATTCCTTTTTTTACTATAACTTCATATTCAGTTTGGCTTTTATCTTCTGCAGTTACAATTATTTTATATACATTTTTCCCTGTAGCAAGACTAACTGTACCATCACCTTTAATTTTTGAAAACTCATATGTAGGTGTTGCATGTATATTTATTGTATCTATATCACTTGTAATTTTTAATTTATAAGTTTTAATATTCTTATCAAACTTTGGAGTTAAAACATATCCTTCTACTATTAAATTTGATAAAGTACTATCAGTATTAGGTTTATCTTTTAATACTTTAATAGTATATGTGGATGTAACTCCTGCTGTAGACACAACTTTTATTTCAAATATATTATCATCTACTTCACTAATATATTTTCTTCCATCTCCACTTACAAAAGCATTTTGGCTACTCGCTTCAGCTAATATATTAATTTTATCTACATTATATGGAAGTGTAACTGTATATTCATATTTATTCTTTTCAAATTTAATAATATCTGGATATTCTTCAATTGATAATGTTTTAAGGGTGGAAACATTATCTACTACTTCCATTTCAATTTCTACTTTGCATGAAGATATAGATAATTCGCTAGTAAATTCGATTTCTACTCCTATTGTAGTTTTACCTTCTTTATTAGCTTTTACCTTACCATCTTCATTTATGCTAACTATATCTTTATCCATACTAATATATTTAGCACTATATTCACTATCACTAGTTATATTTATTTTGACTTCATCTTCAATAAATAATTTAGTCTTGTCTATATTTACTATTGCATTATAAGTTGAATTACTACAAGTTATTTCTTTAGCATGTGAAAAAGATGGTATTAAAAATAATAATGATATAAATAAAAAAATATAAATATTTTTCATCACACTAACTCCTACTGTACTTGATTATATCATATTAATTATATTAAAAAAAGACTATTTCTAGTCTTTATAATAGGCATCTAAATAATATATATTTCTCTTTTCTTTTATATATTCTTTTTCAAAATCAGTAATGACATTATCTATATTTCTTTCATCATTATGTAAGTCTAAACTTACTTTTTTAAATGTATACCAATAATCAGATAATGATTCTAGTGCTGATGCAAATAATATTTTATTATCTGTTTTTAAAATAATATGTTTATCTTTCTTATATATTCTATCATATATTCTTAAATAATTATTTGATGTAAATCTTTTCTTTTCATCACCTTTTTTAGGCCAAGGTTCTGAGAAAGTTAAATATATAGTATCTATTTCTTTAGCAAAATAATTAGCAATATTATTTGCATCAGCACATATTATTTTCAAATTATTAATATTCTTATTACCAATATTATTAACTGCATATGCTGTTTGATTGTAATCTATTTCGATACCAATAAAATTTATATTTGGATATTTATTAGCCATTTCAATAATAAATGATCCTCTTCCCATGCCTAGTTCTATTGATATGGGATTATTATTATTAAATACACTATTCCATTTTCCCTTATACATATCAGGATGTTTTATTACATATTTGCTATTATCTAATATATTTTTAGCATCATTTACTTTATTATATCTCATGATCCACCTCTAAATAATTTTAACATAATAAAAAAATATCATCAATAGATGATATTTATGCTTCATATACAGATGCTTTCTTCTTATCTCTACCGCATCTTTCAAATTTTACAATTCCATTTATTTTAGCAAATAATGTATGATCTTTTCCGATTCCTACATTATTTCCAGGATATATTTTAGTACCTCTTTGTCTATAAATTATAGAACCAGCAGTTACCTTTTGTCCATCTGCTACTTTTGCTCCCAAACGTCTACCAGCTGAATCACGACCATTACGAGTTGATCCTTGAGCTTTAACGTGAGCAAATCTTTGGATATTTAACTTTATAAATAACATATTATTCTCCTTTACTAATTTTAATATTTAAAGGATATTGATTAGCTAGTTCACTTAATAAAGTAATCATATTTTCTATTAATTTTTTAGTAATATCATCATTTTGAATAACTTCAATGCTCATATCTTTTTCATCATTAAATCTTATAGCATTTTTATTAATGTTTAATATAGCATTAATAGTAGTATATACAATTGATGAGCAACTAGCACATACAATATCGTTACCATAGTCATTATATTTAGCATGACCAGATATTTTAATTAATTTATCCGTATAACTAATCTTTATCATAATTATTTATTAATCTTTGTTACAACAAGTTTAGTATATGGTTGTCTATGACCTTGTTTTCTACGATATCTTTTCTTTGGTCTATACTTGAAAACAATTATCTTTTTAGCTTTACCATTTTTTTCTACTTTACATTCAACTGATGCTCCTTTTACAAATGGATTACCAGTAACGCCATCAACGAATAATACTTCATCAAATTTTACTGTAGATCCTTCTTCTACATCTAGTTTTTCTACAAAAATGGTATCTCCAACAGATACATAATATTGTTTTCCACCAGTAGCAAATACTGCTTTCATTTCATACCTCCTTATATTTAAATTAAGTCGCGCTCTTAAGGTGTACTAATGTAACTTTTACCTTTTCAATGCGGTTTTTTTAGAAATGACTTAAAGCAATAATAATTCTACCAAATATATACAGTAATGTCAATTGAAATAATACTTTTCTATATACTTCTTTTCATTTAAATATCTATTATTTTTTAGATAAAAATGGAAACATTCTTTTCTTAAATCTTTTATATTTTTACTATTATTTATTATTTTATAATAATCTGTATCATTAATATATCTTTCTATTATAAATCTATTATATATATATTTAAAATTTTTATATTCAAGTATATTTCTAAATAATAAAAATAATAATATATAATAATTCTTTGTAATAAGAATAAATGATATTAAAGATATAATAGAGATAATTATATATATTTTAAATGATATATAAAAAGATAATTTTTTTTCTAATATAAGTCTTACTAGTTTACTTCCATCTAATGGAATAATAGGTAATATATTAAAGAGTATTATGTATGAATTGTATTTAATAAACATATCATATGTAATATAATTAATATTTTTTTTTAATATATATAAAATAATAAATAATATAAATTGAAATAATACTCCACCTAGAGTAATTAATATATCTTTATTTATACTAGTATTTATATCTTTATCTATATTTGTGTATGTTCCAATTGGTAATATTTCTATATTAATTACTCTATAACCAAATATATTTATAAAAAGAATATGCCCTAATTCATGAAAAATGCATATTAAATATATAATAAATATGTTTTTTATAAACCCAGTTAACATACATATTATTATAAATAAATATGTATAATCATAGATCTTTAGCTTCATCTAAACTAATAATTTTTCCATCTTTTTGTAATACTAAATAATAATAATTATTTGAATTACCTATAATTATATCTTTTTCTATATAATCATATAAATTAACATTAACTTTTTCTACATTCCCATACCAATAATCAATACCATTATTACCTTGTATTATAATTGTATTACCGTAATCATCTTTATTACCTATATATACTACTATTCCACCACATAATGCCGATATTTCATTTTTATCTATTATTATTCCATCTAAATATTTATTATCAGTCTTAATTTCATCATTACTAAATACCATTTTAGTATTATTAGTAGTATTAGGTAATATATTACCTAATACATTACTATATATTTTATTTATCTTCATAAATTTAAAAGAATCACTAAATAAATATTTTTTAATATTTAATAAATTATTATCATTATTCTTTGTATATATTAGTACTACTAATAATAATATAACTGATAATAATACTCTTCTAATTAATTTTTTTATATATATTTTCATATTATCTATTAAAATATATTATATTTATTTTCTTTTATTAATGGAAAATATAATAAATACATAAATATATTAAATAAGATGTTTGATCCAAGTAATATAAGAGTATTAAATGAATTGTTATTAATATTACTAAGTATAATAAATACTATATAATTGAATATATTAATTAATATATAATTATATATATTTTTCTTATTTAATGCTCTAAATAATTTATTAAATATATATATTATTGTAAGAATTAATGTATTAATAAAATATACTTTAAATATTAAAAAATCTAATATTAAACCAGTTAGTAAGAAATATTTATATTTTTTATTATATAAATATACTATAAAGAAAAATGAAGAATATCTTGAATAACTATTAATTAATATATCTATTATTATTAATATATATATCATAGTGTTTCTCCAATTACAGTAACATATTTAAGATCAATAATATTTATTTTGTAATCTACAATTATAATTTTTTCTAAATTCTTTCTATCGTTTATAATATCTTTTACTTCACCAATATATATATTATCTTTTATATTGCCAATACCAGATGTATATATTTGATCGCCAATTTTAATATTTCCATATTTATTTATGTTTTTTACTATTATATTATTGCCATCATAACTTAATACTCCAACTTCCTTATTTATTATTACTGATATTTCTGTGCTATTATTGGTGAGCAATCTAACTTTAGATGAGTTTTTATAAGTAGATGATATTACTCCGATTAAAGTATTATCATATATTACTGGCATATTTCTTTTAAAGTATGTATTTCCTCCATTTATTAATACTTCATGCATATATTTATATATATCTTTGTATATTATTAAAGTATTATAATAATCTTTATTATATATATAATCTATATTATTGAATTCAAGTAATCTATTATATTCATATTTTAAGTTGTTACATTCAATTGTATTATATTTAATCTTTTCAATTGATGAGAATTTATATAATGGTTCATCTATTACTACGAGTATAAATAAAATAATATATAAATAATTATTTAATAATAATCTTTTCATTATTTTCCTTTCTATATAGCTCTAATATACTTTTATTTATACTCTTATATATTTTATCTTCACTTGTGTTTCTTAGTAATTTTTCATAAGTATCAATATTATTATAGAATTCTTTATTTACTTTAATATTATTTATATATACTTTAAGAGTATTATTTTCAAAGTATACTAGCATTTTATTTAATATATCAATATTTTTATAAATACCAACATATACTTTATATGAATCATTATTATAAATAATAATTGATGGAATATCTTTATTTATACTTATACTATTTAATTTTTGATATTCTCCAACTTGTAATCCATATACTAAATATTCTTCTTTTATTTTATATTCTTTATTATTTATTATTAATAAAGTAGATAATATTCCGATTAAAATGGATATTATAATATATTTTATTTTCATTCTATCACCATTTTAATCATAGCAAATCAAAATTAAATAAATTGTCATATTATGTATTACTTCAAACAAAAAATACTTACAATAGTAAGTATTTTATTTTAATTTAGAATTTAATATATCAGTAACTAATTTTGGATTTGCTTTTCCTTTAGTTTCTTTCATTACCATTCCTACAAAGTATGCAAATAAATTAGTTTTACCATTTTTATAATCTTCTATTTGTTTAGTAGATTTAGATAAAACATCATCTATTATATTATTTAATGTATCTAAATCAGATATTTGAGTATTATCATTAGTAATATATGTTTTAGGTTCATTTTTTTCTTCTATTGCTTTATTAAATATATCTTTAGCTTGTTTAGAAGATATCTTACCTTCTTTTAAAGGCTCTAATATTTGTTTTAAATACTCTGGCTTTAGATAAAAATCATTAATATTTGAGAATGTCTTATTTAAATAAGATACTATATTAGTAATTAAATAATTAGCTGTTATTTTTGGATCTAATCCTAAATCAATACATTCTTCAAAATAATCAGCATAATCTTTATCTTTTACTATTAATTTAGCATCATATATAGGTAAATTATATTTATCTGTATAAATTTTAATTCTTTCTTTAGGAAGTAATGGTATTTCATTTTTTATTTCATTAATTAATTCATCAGTTATTTTATATTTTGGGATATTAGGTTCAACAAAATATTTGTAATCAATAGCATCAACTTTACTTCTCATTCTTTTTGTTGTGCCACTTTCTTCATCAAATCTTCTTGTTTCTTGCTCTACTTCATCATATCTTCCAGCATCTTTTAATTTCGATTGTCTTTCAATTTCATAATCAATAGCAAGTCCCACATTTTGAAATGAATTTACATTCTTAATTTCCACTTTAGTTCCTAGTTCTTTAGAATCATAATCCATTATTGATACATTAACATCACATCTTATTTGACCCATTTTCGTATCAGCATCAGAAACATCTAAATATTTATATACATTTCTTATATATTCTAAAAACGCGATTGCTTCTTCTTTTGAGTTAAAACAAGGTTCAGTTACCAATTCTAATAAAGGTACTCCTGCTCTATTATAATCTATTAAAGATGTATCAGTATAATGATCTAGTGATGCAGAATCTTCTTCAAGATGAATATCATGTATTAACACTTTCTTTTCTTTATCTTCCACATCAATTGTTATATAGCCATCAACACCAACTGGATCATGCATTTGTGTAATTTGATAACCTTTTGGTAAGTCAGGATAATAATAATTCTTTCTATCAAAATACATATATTTTGGCAATTTGCAATTTAGTGCTAAAGCCATTTTAATAGCTTTTCTTATACATTCCATATTAACTGCAGGAAGTGTTCCTGGAAATGCCATATCTATTTCTGATACATTAGAATTTGGTATATCACTATACATATTTCTAGCGCTTGAAAACACTTTAGAATTACTTTTCATTTCACAGTGCATTTCAAGTCCAATTACTGCTTTATATTTATTCATGATCCACTTCCTTTGCTATTTGTCCTTTATAATCCATCATACCTTCAAGCATATTAGCAATGTTAAGCAAATTTTCATCATCATAACAATTTGAGGTAATATTAAGTCCAACTGGAAGTGAATTTACAAAACCTGATGGAATGGTAATGGATGGAAAACCACCAAAATTACCTATTTGCATGTGATTTTGTAATACAACTGTATCATCATCAGATATTTTATCTAATACATCTTTTATCTTTGGAGCTACTCCATCCCATACTGGCATTATTAAACCATCATATTCTTTAAATAATTCTTTCATCTTATCTACTATTAAACGTCTAACCCTTTGAGCATTAACAAAATATCTTTCTTGATTTTCTTTTTGTAATACATAAGAACCAATTACAAATCTTCTTTTTATTAATGGGGAAAATCCATTAGTACGATGCTCTTTCATCATTTCATTAATATTATTGGATTTTCCTCTTGGTCCAAATATAATACCAGTTAAATTAGACATATTAGATGATGCTTCAGCACATGATAATATAACATATACTGAAGGAATAGCGTTAAGTAATTTTCTATCAATTGATATTTCATCAATAATTATTCCATTTTTTCTAAATTCATCCAATTTATTATAGAAATTAGATAAATGTTCTTTTAATTCTTCTTTTGCATGAGGATAATTATTAATATCAGTTATTTCTTTAATATAATATAATTTTTTCCCTTTAATACTTTTATCTAATTTCTTAGTTAAATCAATATTGCTAGAATCCCATGTAGTTTGATCTTTAGGATCTTTTCCTTTCATTGCATTAACTACTATAGCAGCATCTCTTACACATCTTGTAAAAACACCACATGTATCTAGAGATGATGCAAATGGAAATAATCCATATCTTGAAATCATACCATAAGTTGGTTTATAACCAACTATACCACATAAACCAGATGGCTGTCTTACAGAGTCTCCAGTATCTGAACCTAGAGCGAATGGGTATACACCTGCTGCAACTGCACATGCACTACCAGCTGATGAACCACCACTAATTCTAGTTCTATCCCATGGGTTTTTTACAATTCCAGTATGCCCAGTTGTACCTGTTCCACCCATGGCAAGTTCGTCTAATACTGTTTTATTTACAAATATTGCTCCATGTTTTTCTAGGTTTTCTACTGCTGTTGCAGTAAAAAATGGAATATAATCTTTTAAAGTATTAGATGAACCAGTAGTAAGTATTCCCTTAGTTGAATAATTATCTTTAACTCCAAATGGAATACCACTTAATAAATCATCAGTTACTTCTTTTTCTTTAGCATCATCTATAATAGTTACAAATGCATTACATTTATCTTGTAAATCATGCGATAGTTTTAATGATTCATCAATTAGTTCTCTACTAGTTACTTTTTTATTAACTAATAATTCATGTAATTCAGTGATTGATTTATTCATTATCCCACCACCTTTGGTACTTCGATTTCTCTACCATGTTTTCCTTTAGCATTAGATAAAAGTAGATCAATGTCTACCCCATCTTCATATACATCGCTTCTAGGAGTAAATTCAAAGTCATCTAATGCATGTGTCATTGGTTCAACTTCACTAATATTTGGTATTTCATTAATAATATTAATATTTTTTTCAATAATATCAAATTCATCTAATACCATTTTGTTTTCTTCTGGAGTTAGTCCAATTAATAATTTTTCTGCATAAGAATCTACTAATTCTTTATTAAATTTACTCATATAATCACCTCTTTTTAAATATTATTTAAAATATCATCAATTCTTTTTTCAATATCCTCTTTTGTTCCATTATTAAAAATATAATAATCAGCATAAGAAATAGGACCACCTTTTTCTAGATTTTCTATTTCTGCTATATCTCTTTTATTTGCTTCAGCCATAGTTAGTGGTCTAACCTCTCTTTTAGATAATCTATCATATCTTAAATGTTTATCACATACTAAAGATATAACTATAATATTATCAAATTCTTTATTTAATATAGTTAATTCACTCCATGAATAAAGTCCATCTAAGCATACATCATTATCTTTTGATAATTCTTTTATTTTTGGGAGTAAAATTTTAGCATATGCTCCCATTCCATGCTCTTTTCTTAAAGATTCACGCATGTTTTTTTCATTATCAGGAGTTATTTCAATATTTTGCTCTTTCATTAAATCAAGTGTTACTCCACCAAAGTAAACTATTTTATATCCTAGCTTAGTGAAGTAATCACACGCTACTGATTTACCAGAACCACACATTCCTACTACTGCTACTATCCTCCCCATATTATTTTTCCTTTATTTCTAGTCCTAATATTTTTAATTGATCCTTATCAACCACATTAGGACATTCACTCATTAAATCAGATGCAGATGCAGTCTTAGGAAATGCTATTACATTTCTGATATTATCTGTACCTAATAATAACATAGTTAATCTATCTAGACCAAATGCAAGTCCACCATGAGGAGGTGTACCATATTTTAAAGCTTCTACAAAGAAACCAAATTTATTCTTAATATCTTCTTCAGTTAACTCTAAAGCTTCAAACATTTTCTTTTGGACATTTCCATCATGGATTCTAATTGAACCTCCACCGGCTTCATATCCATTAATAACTATATCATACGCTATTGAGTAACAATGTTCTTTATCATTTATTAGTTTATCTACATCTTCTAATCTAGGTGATGTAAATGGATGATGCATAGCTAAATATCTTCCTTCTTCTTCACTCCATTCAAATGAAGGGAAATCTGTTACCCATAATAATGCATATTCATTATCATTTACTAAATTTAATATATTAGCTACTTTTATACGTAAAGCTCCCATTGCAGTTTTTACTTTTTTATAGTTATCTCCTACAATAATAAATGCTACATCACCCTTTTTAATATCTAATTTTTTCTTTAATTCTTTTAATTCATCATCGCTAATATTTTTAGCAATACTTCCGGATAATTCGTCTCCAAATTTAAGATATATTAAACTAGAGTTATTTAATTCTTTTAAATAACTAGATAATTCATCTATTTTCTTACGTGAAAATTCATCTACTGATTTTTTTGCTACTATTGCATTAACAATACCGTTATTATTAATAATATTTTTAATAAAATCCATTTCTGTGTTTTTAAATATATCAGTAATATCATTAATCTTCATATCATATCTTAAATCTGGTTTATCAGATCCATAATATTCAATTGCATCATCATATTTCATTCTCATAAAAGGTGTATTTAAATCAATATTCTTAATATCTTTAAATACTTTTTTAATCATACCTTCTGCTGCATTCATTACATCATCTTGATTAACAAAGCTCATTTCGACATCAACTTGAGTAAATTCTGGTTGTCTATCACTTCTTAAATCTTCATCTCTAAAGCATTTTGCAATTTGATAATACTTTTCAAAACCACTAACCATTAATAATTGTTTAAATATTTGTGGTGATTGAGGAAGTGCATAGAACTTTCCTTTATTAACCCTTGATGGTACTAAATAATCTCTTGCTCCTTCTGGAGTAGACTTACATAATACAGGTGTTTCTACTTCAATAAAACCTTCATCATAGAAATAATTTCTTATTGAGTGAACAATTTTATTTCTTGTAATAATACTATTAGTTAACTCTGGTCTTCTTAAGTCTAAATAACGATATTTTAGACGTAAATCCTCTAATGCAGTTGTATTATCTTCTATAGAGAAAGGTAATTCTTTACTTGAATTAAGTATTTCTAATTCTTTAACTTCTACTTCGATATCTCCAGTATCAATAGTTTTATTCTTATTTTCTCTTTCTAATATAATACCTTTTACTTTTAAAACATATTCATTTTTTATAGATGAAGCTTTATTTAATAGATCTTCATCTCTTATTACTATTTGAATTATTCCACTTCTATCACGTAAATCTATAAAAGTTACTCCACCAAGATCACGCTTTTTTTGAACCCATCCATATAGTTCAACTTCTTTATTAATATCATTAATATTAAATGAATTGTTCATATATTTTTTCATTATATTACTCCTTTTAGAATTCACAGTTATTTGGGGTTCTTGGATAAGGTATAACATCTCTTATATTATCTACACCAGTAATGTAAATAAGTAATCTTTCAAATCCCATTCCATATCCAGAATGAACGCAACCACCAAATCTTCTTAAATTTAAATACCAATCCATTGTTTTAGTATCAATATTTAAATCTTTCATTCTTTTTAGTAAAACATCATGGTTTTCTTCTCTTTGACTACCGCCCATTAGTTCTCCTGCTCCAGGTACTTCTAAGTCAACAGCTGCAACTGTTTTACCATCTGGATTTTGTTTCATATAAAATGCTTTGATATCTTTAGGCCAATTTTTAATAAATACAGGGCCTCCAAAATATTCAGTAATATATTTTTCATGTTCTTTTGCAATATCTTCACCATATTCCGGTGTAAATTCCCACTTTACATTAGCTTGTTTTAATATGGTTATCACTTCTTCATGTGTTATTCTTGCAAATTTACTATTTATTAATTTATTGAGCTTATCTAATA
>JAEEGL012213532.1_pt1 | contig 15682 bp, 9 predicted proteins | sample 9134231 | NCBI WGS metagenome assembly JAEEGL01 (sample SAMN16246548, study PRJNA631951) | gut metagenome | biome: gut microbiome; feature: rumen; material: fiber-attached | host: Bos | place: Iran: Karaj | collected 2018-10
CGTGCCAAGCAGCTGGCCTCCACCATGTCCGGCGGAGAACAGCAGATGCTGGCCATCGCCAGAGCTCTGATGCTTAACCCTAAGATGCTTTTGATCGACGAGGTATCCATGGGACTCATGCCCATCATGGTAAACACCTGCTTCGAAGTAATCAAACAGCTGAACGACGAAGGCATCACCGTGCTGGTTGTAGAGCAAAACGCCAACAAAGCGCTGAAGATCGCCGACCGCGGCTACGTGCTCGAGACCGGAAACATCGTGATCTCCGACACAGCAGAGAACATGAGAAAGGACGACACCGTACAGAAGGCATATCTCGGAGGATAATCCCTCATGACCATAAAAGAACTGATTAACATCGGAGAAAAACAATTAACAGAAGCTGGCGTCCTGGACGCGTCAAACGATGCGCGGGAGTTGCTGTCTCACGTGACCGGCCGCGATCGCACCGGCCTCATCATGTACCTGAACAGCGAGGTGCCCAACGAGACGGCTCAGCGCTACTACGATCTGATCCATGAGAGGGCAGGGCGGACGCCCCTGCAGCACATAACCGGTGAGCAGGAGTTCATGGGCTACCGCTTCAAGGTGACCAAAGACGTGCTGGTGCCCAGAATGGACACAGAAGTCCTGGTCCGCGAGGCAGCCCAGCGAGCCATCCTCGGCGCAAAGATCCTGGATCTTTGCACTGGATCAGGCATCATCGGCATCGCCCTAAAGAAGATGTGCTTCGGAGCGGACGTAACGCTGACGGACGTAAGCGAAGCCGCCCTTAAGGTAGCCGCTGAAAACGCCGCTTCCAATAAAGCGGAAGTCCGCATCATCAAATCCGACATGTTCCAAGGCCTGGATCCATCGGAAAAGTTCACCATGATCGTATCCAACCCGCCATATATCGCAGATTCTGAGATCGCGGAGCTGGAGCCCGAGGTGAAAGACCACGACCCCATGTTGGCCCTGGCCGGCGGAGCAGACGGCCTGGACTTCTACCGCGTGATCGCCCGCGAAGCATCGGCGCACCTGACGCCCGGCGGACATCTCCTGCTGGAGATCGGCTACGACCAGGGCGAGACCGTGCCCGCGCTTCTCAGAGAAGCCGGATTTACGGACATCCAGGTGCTTCAGGACCTGGCAGGCAACGACCGCGTCGTAGCAGCCAGACATTAAGGAAATGAAAACACCCCTGCGGGGGTGTTTTTTTGTGGGGGAAGCGGAGGCCCGGGAGGGAGTTTTTTGCGCCTACACATGCATGCCATTAAAAGAGGGGTCATGTGTAGGCACCAATTCGCCCCAATTCGTCTCCTTTTTTGCTTAATCTTCAGTACGCACATAGGGCAGGATCCGACTTTCGATTATATCAATATAATCCTGGGTTTTTATGGGTTTGCCATCGCCGACCATGGTGACTATCAGATTCCGGGGAGGATAAATTCCATTGTCGTAGTAAAGCTGAAACTTTTCTATTTGGCTTTCGCGATATTCCCTATTATCAAACAACCCGAGATGTTCCCAATATAATTCTGTACCATCTTCCAGAAAGATCGTGAAATCCGGATATTTCACAACCTTTTCTTCCCAGGTAGAACCATCTTTTCTTACATGTAGCAAGGTAAGTTCCAGTTTTCGCTCGTACTGGAAATCGATTTTATATTTGATTAAAAGATTAGCAATTGTCAACTCACCCAGGCTTCTTACCAACAGACCATTATCCGCTTCATGGGTCAGTTGATCCGGCTTATAAGGATTTTCTGATTGCTTGACGCAATTTGTCTTAGAGTCCTTTAGCATTTCGATGGCTCGCTGATAAGCGTCGGGAAGTGACTTTGTAACACTTGGGGTATCGTAATCCCTGACTGTTTCCAGCAACTTGTTGATCGTGCCTATGTTTTGTTCCAGTATGTCGATGGTTTCCTGCACGAAACGTCCATAAGCCACGCTCCGCAAAAAATCCTCGTCAGACTTCTTTATGTATTTTCGCTTCTTTTTACCGGGATGTTGCCAGTAAAACCGCCCGAAACCTCGCTTATCATGTGTGTAAGTCAAGTTGAGCCTTTTGTACTTCTTCAACTTCTTCCGAAACTCAGCAAGCTCCTTCTCCTCGTATTTCAATTCCTCTTCTAACATTTGTCTCAGCACGTCCGCACCTCCTTCAGGGCATAATAAAGCCCGGCAGGTCAGACCCGCCGGGCAGCTTTGATCGCTATCATTATATCACGCTGCGCCATCACTCCCGCGTCACGCCGAACAGCCCCGCCACGCTATCTGCGAACTTCAGGTACCGGTCGCCCAGCTTGAAGAAGCCGACGAGCCAGTAGCAGAGTTCTGCCAGGATAACCCCGGCGAAGATGTCAACGACAACGTGCTGCTTGGTGGTCACCGTGGAGATGCAGATCAGTATGGCCAGCACCAGGCTCAGGTTGCGATACCAGGCAGGGATGTCTTTGCGGTTCCTTACTCCGACCCATGCGAGCCAGCTGGCCAGGCAATGGATGGAAGGGAAGAGGTTGTCAGCGCTGTCCATCTGATACACGAAGGTGAGGAAGGTGCTCCAGGCTGTGTCTGTACCGGGCTCCGGTCTGACCAGGGTGGTGGGCAAAATAATGAAGAAGGCCAGGCAGATCACTCTGGAAATGAAGTCCGCCATGAAGAAGCGGCCCCTCTCTTCGTCATCGCCTCCGGCAATCAGGGAATAGTTGATAAACCAGAATAAAAAGGCGCCGAAGTAGAGGATGACCGTCACCGGCACCAGAGGAATCACCAGATCCACCGGAAGGCTAAGGTCATGATGCGTCAGGCCTTGGTTGATGAGTCTGCCGCCCCAGTAGGACAGTGAGTTCCAAAGGAAACTCAGCACCAGAAGCACGATCATGTATTTATATCTTTTATAAAATTTTTCGGTTAGCATTTTTCTCCTATCTGCTGGCCTGCGGTCACCCGGAACTCCGGGTAATCCTCAGAAGAGCCTGCAAGATATTTTTTAATCTCGGGCAGAAGCCGGACGCGGTCCTTTTCAAAAAACAGTACGATGGTGGAGCCCGCCAGGTCGAAGTAGCCTTTTTCGTCGCTGCGTTTCACAGTCGAACCGGGACGCACACCGTTCACGATGCCACCTACCACCAGAGCTCCCACCTCTACTTGGACCACGAGACCAAAGTTGGCCGTGTCTAAGAGTGACCAGTTTCTGCGATTAAGAGTATACACCTTTTTGGTGCGGCAGGCAATGGGCTGAACGCTGTGAAGCTCTCCGGGAATGAAATGGTTTTCGCCCTGGATGCAGTCGTCTATATAAAAATAGTGGTGATAGTCCGAAGGACAGAGCCTGAATATCAGGCAGTCGCCGCCGCTATAGCGAGACGCCAGAAACGGATCATCAAAGAGATCCGCCAGTCCATAGACTGAGCCCTTGATATCGAACTGCGAATCCGAGTTAACTTTGAAGGCGCTGAGCCAGCCGTCACAGGGACTGATCAGGTGCGTTGGCTCCATGTCAAACTTCAGGCCATCCCGCCCGCGCAGGAAAAAGTCCCGATATGAGCCGAAGCCGTCCAACTCGTCGCGAGACAGATCGAGCCCCAGCTTGCGAGCATAACCTCGCGCATAACCCCGCGACAACCCAGACCTGAGGAAACCTACCACCGGCTTGTCCAAATGTCCCTTCATTATTATATGTAATAGAGTACGTCCCAAGGCGGTGCCGTAGAGGAAGCGCACGGAAGAACTTTCCGAAGAAGATTTTTCTCTCATATCAGCACCCACAATTTAAATATCAAAGCCCGACAAGAAAAATACCGCAACGGCCACGCCGCCTACGATGATCATGCTGATCTTCCCCAGGATAGCAGGTTTCTTCAGTTTGAAAGGGCAGAGGAAGGCCACTGCCATGAGGAGCAGCAGATAAGGTGAATACTTGATGCCGTCCAGGCTAGCCGTATAAGCAATCTCCAGATAGACGGGCAGGATCAAAGCCGCTGTGGTAACGGGAAGCCCCAGATAGGTCTCCCTGGAGCCGTCGCTTATGCTCTGGCGATCCATCTCATCCACATTGAACCAAGCCAGGCGAATGAGAGCCGCCAGCACGTAGAGACCGGAAGCGTAGTAACTCAAAGTGCTGTGCCCTGTGATGGTGCAGATGATGACCGCGGGCAGCACTCCGAAACATATCAGGTCGCTCAGAGAGTCGATCTGGATGCCGAAATGCTTTTCCTCCGGAGTGCGATCCATGGTGGACGCAATCTTGCCGTCGAACATGTCGCATACACCGGAAACCATCAGACAGATAATGGCCGTCTTGGGATCACCGTTCAGCGCGAAGGTGATGCCCGAAAAACCCACCAACATACCTATATAGGTAAGAATAACCGTGTAATTGTAAAATCCTAACATAACATTTACCCCTTTTAAATCAAATATGCAAAAAATAAGCTGTAGAACAATATGCACCAAGGCTTGGCAGCGATGATGATCGCGATGAACTTGGAGGATGACATGGACGTCAGTCCCGAAAAGTAGCAAAGAAAGTCATCCGGCGCCAGAGGCAGCAGAATGGCCAGGAAGAGTACGAGAGTGTAGCTCTTCTTGGTGTTCACCCATTGCACCCACTTGGAATATCTCTCCATGGAGACCATCTTTTGGACCAGGCTTACGCCGAACTTCCGAGCGAGGAAGTAAGCGATGATGGAGCCAGCGCTGATTCCGATGTAGTTGATCCAGAAACCTTCAGCCGCCCCGAAGAGCGCAGCCCCCACGATGCAACCCAGCCAGCCTGGTAGCACTGGAAGCACCACCTGCAGCGCCTGTATCAGAACCAAAATGATAGGCCCCCAGGCCCCAAAGGAGATGATGTATTCCTTCAAGCTGTCCAAGGATTGGAAGTGCCCGTGACTCCAAGCATGGAGCATAAATAAAAGACACAGGGCAAGCAAAAATACGAGCATCCCTGTGGTTGTATTCTTAATTATGGATTCCCTTGATCTCATTTCCTTGTCCCCCCTTTTGATGTTAATAGTATACAATAAAAGACCAAATAATAAAAGGAATTTTTTCTTAAGAAATATTAAAGATTGGGTATGCGATGTCCATGTTTTGTACAATGGGAGACATTACAATCGTATCTATATAGTAGTTCGACATACTGAAGTCACGCCATGATTGCCCGAACTTGTCCGAATACTAAATGTTGGTGTTTATTTTTTAACCATTATTCATTTACCTTACAAACTTTCCGTTTTATAATTAATGGGGAAAAAGTTGTACAAAAAATTGCTTTAATAGTAAGAATGAATTGGAAAGGTGCAGACTCTTTTTTAGAAAGGAACGAGATAAAAATAAATAAAGCAGTTAGGTGCATAATGGCAATTATGTTCCTGACGGTTATGGCGATGATACCCATCCTTCATGTGAAAGACCGCACAGTGGCAGTGGTCAATATCTTTGCGTTGCTTTCCATGATGCTGATCATTTTTTTGGTCAGCCTTGCTTACGTGAAGTGGGGACAGGGCATCAACGATACGTCAGACAAACTATTCGCGCTGATGCTCTTCGGCGTGTATGTCATGGCTTTTATAAGCGCCATCATGGTAAGCCTTGATGGAAGCAGGCGTGCCGTGACCTTCGTATACGCAATGCAGATAGTGTTATCCATACTCTCTGCTTTTCTCCTTATGATGTTTTCGTGGTTTGACCAGACATTCATAGTGTTGCCCGACAGGCAGGATAAAGCCTTTAAGAAAGCGGGGATGATTTCCTTTGTCTTATACGCCGCGACAATGCTCATCGGCGCTCGGACGGGTTGGGTTTTCGATATGGGCGCAGTTTCGACAGTCCAGTGTGACTGGGGGTACAATGTGGTCATGCTTTATTTCATCTGTTGGTCCCTGGTTTACGGATACCTGATAGCCAAAAAGATCGGCTTTAACGATGCCGGTAAGATGCTCTTGACCTATAGAGGAGTGTATTTGGGAGGCATGTTTATCTTCACGGCTTTGGTCATAAAAGAAGTAGAGGTAACTCTGTACTGGACCTTCGTGCTTTTCCCGTTCATTAGTCTGATGATAATTTTTTGCTATAAATTCGCTGACAACAGCAACATTATCTTACGACAGCAAAAAATCATAACCGACAGAGAACGCGACCTTGCGGAAAGCCAGTTAAACTCCATGCTTCTTCGTATAAGTCCGCACTTCATATCAAATACGCTGGGATCGGTAGACAGCCTTATGGAAGATGATCCCGAAGAAGCCCGGAAGATGCTCAGATGCTTCTCAAAGCTTCTCAGGACCAACTACGTGGATGTTACAGATGAGTCCATGATACCCTTTGCTAAGGAAATCGAGAACCTGAAGACATATCTGGAGATCCAGCGCATGAGATTTCCGAATCTTAAGACGGAGTTCAATATCAAGGCTGATAACTTTGCCATACCGAATCTGACGCTTCAGCCTTTATGCGAGAACGCCATAAAGCACGGTATACGCAAACGCCCTAAGGGCGCCGGCACTCTTAGGATCACCTCACAGATAGACGATGATGGTTTTGTAATAAAGATTTCAGATGACGGCATTGGATTTACAGAACTTACACAGGATGACAGCGTCCACGTGGGTATCGATAACGTAAGACAAAGGCTAGAACTCATGGCGGGCGGAAGCCTGGATATAGCAAGCGAGCCCGGAAAGGGCACTGAATGCACGATCATAATACCTAAGGAGCGATAAGAATGAGAGCGATATGTGTAGATGATGAATATCTTTTGCTTAGAACCCTTAAGAACCAGGTGATCCAGTCACCGGACATAGAGCAGGCGATTGCCTTCAACGATGAGCACGATGCTTTGGAATGGGCCAGGGACAACGACTTCGATATTGCATTTATAGATATCGAGCTTCACGACATGAATGGTCTGGAGCTTGCCAAAGCCCTTCATGAGATAAGATCCAATGCCAGAATAGTATTTTGCACAGGATTCACGAACTATGCAGTGGATGCCATATCCTTACACATGGACGTAGGATATGTGATGAAACCCATAGAATATGAATCCATCCAGCGCGAGATAGACCACATCAAGACAGTCGTAAACACTGAAAAATATCTTCTGACAGTTCGCTGCTATGGAGGCTTTGAGGTATACGACAAGAGCGGCGTGCCTCTCTATTTCAAGCGCAAACGCTCCAAAGAGCTTCTGGCCCTTCTAGTAGACAGGAACGGTATGAGCATGAGCGCAAAAGATATCTGTGCGGTTATGTTTGAAGATGATGGGCAGCATGATCAGAAGAACATGAACCATTTCTACAAGATCTACTACGGACTTGTCAAAACCCTTGAAGAGGCCAAAGCGGAAGGTGTGCTGCTCAAAAACGGCAGTACCTACTACGTGAACATGTCCCTGATCTATCAGGACGACACAGGAAAAGGCTCCAGAAGTTATATGGAAGAGTATTCCTGGAGTGAAGGACATTCACAGGATCAAGTGAAAAGGTAATACATAATATTGTTGTATAATTTCGAATAGAGGGACCGTCTCGTATCGAGGCGGTTCTTTTAATGTATTTTTAAAAAAACTTACAAAAAAGATAAAAAACGGGTAGGATTTGTATAATTTTTGGGCAGAGTAGTTGCCTATAATGATAGTAACTATAAGTATGTAATAGGTATTACTATGTCATTTTGTGTGTCCGATGACATTTTCAGGACTTATTACAGTGTTTTATATATGTCGGACACACGTTATATATATATAACTTTAATTATTCCATTAGGAGGAATTGGGGATGAACAAATCTAAAAGAATTGGGAGAATGGCATTGTGCTTGATCGTCTCGTTTGTGATGATCATGACACTGATTCCACGTCTACCCGCGAGCATGGCGTTCGCTGCAGTCGGACAAACGCCTGCGCACAACAAAACACTAAAAAACAACAATGACGGTACGTATACTATTTCATTGGATGTTAAAGGCGATTCCGAGAAACAGCCTAACAATGTAAACGTTATCGTCATAGTCGACCGATCCAACTCAATGGGTGATGGATCCGGTACCGGTGCATATGTAGCATCAAATTCAAATGGTACTAATATGTACGGCTTAGTTGACGGCGAGTATGTGCCGCTGACACGTCAAGGATATTATGGTAATTACACGTATTGGTACAATAACGATGGTACTAGTACCCAGTATACCGGACAGCGTTACCAACATGATACCAATGCAACACGTCTTGAGGCCACAAAGGAAGCTGTTAACAGTCTAGCAAGTGCGCTGTTGGGATATAACGGCGTAGATGGCAATGATGACGATACTGTTGAAATGGCGCTGGTTCAATTTGGAACCTCAGCTTCAACAAGAGTCGCTTCCACAACTGATCCGGATACATATGTTAACTCCGTGAATGGTATTTCTACTCCGGGCGGTATCCAAGGCGGTACAAACTGGGAAGCAGCACTTAAGCAAGCAAATACTATAAACTTTGGAGATACTGACCCTACTTATGTCATATTCTTCTCCGATGGTGCACCCACATTCCATTCAACAGACGGCGGATATGGCAACTACAACAGTGACGCTGGTTGCTATGGCACAGGCGGAGAAGATCCTAATAACGGATCTACCAATATGAACCGTTGCTATACTCAGGCTACAGATGACGCTAAGACACTTGCTGAAAAAGTCGGAGTAGATAAATTCTTCACTATTTTCGCATATGGAGAAACTTACGGCGCAACTTACATGAGCAATCTCACTGCCGCAGCTGGTGCTCCTGCAGCAAATAACTATTCTGCGTCTAGCTCAGCTGAACTTAAAGATGCTTTTGCTGCAATCCTTGAAGCAATAGAAATGTCCGGTATTGGAAACACCTCAATCAATGATGGTACTACCAATAAGGTTACAACCACATCCGGAGAAATTGCTGAATTACTTGAAGTAGACACAAGCTCATATAAGTACTATCGCTCTGGTGGTTCTTATGGAAATATGACTCCATGGGCGGAAGCTCCCGCGGCAACATTTGAGAATGGTGCTGTAAAGTGGGATCTTTCAGAAGAAGGTGTACTTGAAAATGACGTAACATATACTGTTACTTTCGATTGTTATCCAAGCCAGTACACCTATGACACAATCGCGAAACTGAAGAATGGCGACATAACATATAACAGCCTTGATTCAGAAGTCAAGAAATACATCGTTGATAACGGTGATGGCAGCTATTCTCTCCTCACCAATACTAACGCAACTCTTTCCTATGATGATACTCGTGATGAAGAAGGACAGCAGACGGTTGGCTACACCAATCCCGATCCTGTAGGCACTACAGTACAAACACTGTCAGCAACTAAGGAGTGGGAAGGCGGAGACGCAGATACTGATAGCCTTGAGATGACAGTCCTTATGGACGATAAACCGTTCCATACAGCTACGTTAACTAAAACCGGAGGCTGGACAACATCTTCATTTATCTCAGTAGGTATCATCAAGAATGGTCAGGTACTTTCTGGAGCAGAAGGACATGACTTTAAGTTCGCAGAACTTGATGACACTCAGTACCACTGGGAACTTGATACTCCTACAGTTCGCCCGATGCTGATAAACGGCACACTGACTATGCTGGTTAAGGTCGATAAGACTCATCCGCTTCCTTCAGGTGCTACAACTTATACCATTAAGGGCGCAACATATTATGTAGACTCAAGCACAGCTGGTCTTACCGCTACCAACCACCGTCGTTCCAACCTGAACTTGACAAAGGTTGTTACTGGAAACGAGGCACCCGAAGATGCTGTATTCCCGTTTACTTTAACTGTAAACAATTCAAAGGCACCTACAACGGCTCCAACAGATGATCCGGAGCACAACTCGGATTATTATGTATGGTTCTCAATCTATGATACAAAAGCAGGAGCAACAGTAACAGATGCAACTGTTTCAGCAAGTGGATTGGTTGGACCTAACGAAAAAGGATACTACAATGTTCCTAGCGGCACAGCCATTACAGTCAACATGAAAGAGGGATGGAACCTTCGTTTCATCAACCTTCCTTCAGGCTCTACATATACATTTGCAGAGGGCAACACAACTGGCTTTACATTTGTAAGTTCTGTACTTACCCAGGGACAAGATTCCACCTTTAGTGGAGCAAAGACCACTACAGGTAAGATTGAAAACACCAAGACAAGTTACACAGTAACCTATACTAACCAGTATAATCCTGTAAAGGCTACTCCTAAGGTAACAAAGAAAGTTACCGGCTGGGATGCAACTGAAGCATTTACATTCAGCATTGCACCTAAGGAGGGAGACACAGTTACAGCAAATGCTATTAGAGATGGTTTCATCGTAATGCCTGATCCTGCAACAGTTACTACTGCAGCAAACATCCAGAATGGTGGTCAGGAAACCTTAACCTTTGGAGGAATAGAATTCTTCAGAGAAGGGACATACAAGTTCACTATTGATGAGACAACCACTACTACAGCAGCTGGTTGGACTTATGATAGCAGCACAAAGGATATTACCATCACAGTAAGCGCTGGAACAGATGGCAAGCTTTCTGCAACCATTGATGGCGACAATCCTACTTTCGAAAACAAGTATGAAGCGAAATCTGTAAAGGCTCAGATTCCTGTTAAGAAGAACGTTACTCCTGAAAATTCCGGTGCTGCTGACATCACTGGTAAGTTCACCTTCACACTTACTGCAGGAGATAATACTGCAGGCAATGGAGTTACAACTCCGATGCCTTCCTCTAACACAGTTCTTTGCGGAGCTGATGGAGCAGAAGTTAAGTTTGGTGAAATCGAGTACAGTGTTCCTGGAACATATACATATACTGTAACTGAATCTGAAACCAACGGACCTGTTGGCGGTATAACAATGGATACCGATAAGCCCAGAACAATTACAGTAGTAGTAACGGATAATGGAAGTGGTCAGCTTTCCGCAACTGTAAACGGCGGAGCTACCGTAACATTTAACAACCCTTATCAGGTAACTTCATTAGATATTACTATCCCCGTTGAAAAGATCCTTGAAGTACCTGCTGGACTTACAGGACCTGATATTACTAATAAATACACCTTTACTATTGCAGATGATACTTCTGACGATGTAAGCTCACCGCTTCCTACAAAGTCAACCACTCTCACCAACCCTGGTGCAGCTGGTGGATCAATGACCTTCGGCGAAGAAGCTACAACGGGAAAGATCACAATCACACAGCCCGGTACATATAAGTACACCATCACAGAGTCTGGCAGAGTAGCAGGAGTCGATAATGACGAAGAAGCTACAAAGACTGTAACTGTTGTTGTTACAGACAATGGCGATGGAACCATGTCCTACACTGTTAACGGTGGCGGAGATGCGGCTACAACTAAGTTCACAAATAAATATGATGTTGAACCGGTAACTGCATCATTCCCTGTACAGAAGGTGTTAAGCGTACCTCAGGGAATGGAAGGTCCTGCAACATGGAGCTACACATTTAACGTAGCTGCTGGAGAAGGAGCACCTACTGCTAATCCTATGAGTGCTACAGTATCAAATACAAATGATACAGCAACATTTGGACCTTTCAGCTTCGAAAAACCGGGAACATACACTTACACAGTAACAGAGTCTGGTACAGTTGAAGGTGTTGTTAACGATCCTGCAGCAACAAGCGGCAAGACTGTAACAGTTACAGTAACTGATAACAAGGATGGCACACTTAAGGCTGAAGTAACCAGCACTGAGCAGAGCCCTCTTCAGTTCACCAACTCATATCACGAGACTGGCATCACCATTCCTGTAAACAAGACTCTTGCTAAGGATCCTGCCGATCTTGAAGGCCCTGATATCACAGGTAAGTACACCTTTACTATTTCAGGATCCAATGGAGCACCGATGCCTGAAAATACAACTGTTACAAATTCAGGCGGGGCAATGTCCTTTGGACCTATCAACTTCAATGAACCCGGAGAATACACTTATACAGTAAGAGAGACCGGAACAGTAGCTGGTGTTACAAATGATACTGAGCAACCTAAGACGGTAACTGTAAAGGTAACCAGAGATGAAACCACAGGAGACCTTACTGCAACATATGTTGGAGCAACAAGCTTTGATTTTGTAAACACATACAGAGTAACACCTGTAACAGCAAGCTTCCCTGTTAAGAAGGTAATGCAGATTACTGGATTAGGACCTAAATCCTGGAGTTATACCATCGACGTTAAAGCTAATGGTGGAGCACCTGAAGCTGACACAATGACCGGTACTGTAACCAATACAAAGGATACAGTAACATTTGGAGACTTCACATTCACTAAACCCGGAACCTATACATATACTGTAACTGAGACCGGAACTATTGCTGGAGTTGAAAATGATGCTGCAGCTACAACAGGTAAGACCGTAACCATCACTGTAACAGATCAAAAGGATGGTACACTTAAGGCTGAAGTAAGCAGCACAACTGACAAGCCACTTACATTCACCAATACCTACACTTATCAGTCAACCACAGCTACAATTCAGGTACACAAAGACTTGGTAGCCGAGAATCCAAAGGTATCACTTCCTGATATCACTGGCAAGTACACATTCAAGCTCGCCGGTAAAGACGGAGCACCGATGCCCACAGAGGACACATCCGTTACAAACCCCGCAGCTGATGGCGGTACTGCACAATTCGGAACCATTACATATACCGAACCTGGAGTCTACACTTATGTAGTAACAGAAGAAGGAACCGTTAAGAACGTTACAAACGATCCTGAAGCTGCTTCAGGCAAGACTGTTACTGTAACCGTTGTTGACGGACAGGATGGAAAACTTGTAGCAACAGTTACCTACCCTGGAGATAATGCTGAAGTAGACTTCACAAACACTTATAAGGCTGATCCTGTTGAAATAAGCTTCCCCGTTCAGAAAGTTCTCAGTGTTCCTCAGGGACTTGTTGGACCTGAAGAATGGGAGTACACCTTCACAGTTTCTGCTGGCGAAGGAGTTCCTGTAGCTAAGACAATGACTGCAACTGTTGATCAGGACAATGATACAGCAACATTTGGACCTTTCAGCTACACTGATCCCGGAACTTATACATACACTGTAAAAGAAGATGGAACTGTGGCTGGTGTTGACAATGACGAAGCAGCTGCAACAGGAAAGACTGTAACCGTAACAGTTACAGATAATGGAGATGGTACACTTAGTGCAACAGCTACATCAACAGCTAATGCTCCTCTTCAGTTCACCAACACCTACAGTGTAGAACCTATAAAAGCTAAATTCCCTGTTAAGAAGGTGCTTGAAGTTCCTGCTGGACTTGATGGACCTGAGGAATGGGAATACACCATTAACGTTACCGGCACACCTGCCGCAGCAACGATGACAGGCAAGGTTAATCAGGATACGGATACCGTGACCTTCGGTGACTTCACTTACACCGCACCCGGAACCTATACTTACACAGTATCTGAAACTGGAACAATTACAGGCGTTGAGAACGATCCACAGGCTTCAGGCAAAACAGTAACAGTAACTGTAGTTGATAACGGAGACGGAACACTTACAGCTACACCTACATCCACAGATGCTAAGCCTTTGACCTTCACAAACACATATGGCGTAACACCTGACACAGTTACATTCCCTGTGAAGAAGATCATGTCTGTACCTGAAGGACTTACCGGTCCTGCAACATGGAGCTATACCGTCAATGTTGCTGCTAACAGTGGTGCACCCGTGGCACAGACAATGACTGGAACTGTATCCAACACAACAGATACAGTAACATTCGGACCTTTCAGCTACAATGCACCTGGTACCTATACTTACACAGTAACAGAGACTGGAACAATTGCTGGAGTTACAAACGACTCAGCAGCAACCAGTGGCAAGACAGTAACCGTATCCGTAGTTGATAACGGAGATGGATCACTTACAGCTACAGCTGACTTCGATGAAGATACACCGCTTACATTCACCAACACTTACCATGTAGATCCTACTACAGCTAAATTCCCTGTAACCAAGGAAGTAGTTGTACCTGAAGGATTTGCAGGACCTGATGATTGGGAATTCACAGTAAACGTAGAAGGAACACCTGCCGCGCAGACAATGACAGGCAAAGTCACCAAGGCTGAGCCTACAGTAACCTTCGGTGACTTCACCTATACCGCACCTGGTGAGTATACTTATAAAGTAACTGAGACCGGAACCGTTGCTGGCATCACAAATGATGAAGCAGCTACAACTGGTAAGACTGTAACCGTAAACGTTGTTGATAATGGAGACGGAACACTTACAGCTACTCCTTCATCCACAGAAGCTGAGCCTTTGACCTTCACAAACAACTATGTAGTACCTCCTATTACAGCAAGCATTCCTGTAGAGAAGATACTGAGCGTTGCAGAAGGACTGAACGCACCTAGCATTAAGAATAAGTTCACCTTCACTCTTACTGCTGCAGATGGCACACCGATGCCTGAGACTAAGTCTTACACCAACCCTGATGCAGACGGTGGAGACATGACCTTCGGCGATATCACATTCGATAAGCCGGGAACATACACCTACACCGTAACCGAGACTGGCGAAGTAGCTGGAGTATCCGCAGTTGGAGCTACAGAAAAGACCGTTACGATCTCTGTAGTAGACAATAAGGACGGCACAATGACAGCAACTGTTAACGGCGGTCAGAAGCTGCAGTTCACCAACGAATACAAGGTTGGCGAAGCAACGGCTGAGATCCCTGTAAACAAGATCCTCGAAGTTGCAGAAGGACTTACACCTGACAGCATTGAAGGTAAGTTCACCTTCACACTGACTGCTGCAGACGGCACACCGATGCCTAAGACCACATCATTTACCAACCCTGACGCTACCGGCGGTAAGGTAACCTTCGGCGGTGAAGATGATCCTATCACCTTTACAAAGCCTGGAACCTACACCTACACCGTAACTGAAACAGGATCAGCAGATGGTGTTACAAATGATAAGACTGCTTCCAAGACTGTTACCGTAGTAGTTACCGATAACGGTGACGGAACAATGACAGCCGTAGTAAACGAGGGCAAGGAACTTGACTTCACCAACACCTACACAGTAAAGCCTACCAAGGCAAGCTTCCCTGTAGAGAAGATCCTTGAAGTTCCTGAAGGACTTAATCCTGACAGCATCAAGAATAAGTTCACCTTCACTCTTACTGCTGAGGAAGGCACACCGATGCCTAAGGTAACAGAGTACACCAACCCTGATGCTGATGGCGGTACAGTAACCTTCGGTGATATCGAATACACTGAGCCTGGCACCTATACTTACACAGTAACTGAGACCGGCGAGGTTGACGGTATTACAAACGATACTGAGTGATCCAAGAAGGTAACTGTAGAAGTAGTTGATAATGGAAATGGAACACTTACTGCTACACCTTCATCAACTAAGGATAAACCGCTTCAGTTCACCAATAAGTATGAGGTTGAACCTACAACAGCTAAGTTCCCTGTTAAGAAGGTTCTCGAAGTACCTGAGGGACTTACACCTAACAGCATTGCTCAGAAGTTCACCTTCACAGTAACAGCAGCAGATGGCACACCGATGCCTCCTGTAACTGCACTTCAGAACCCTGATGCTAATGGCGGCACAGTAACCTTCGGTGATATCGAGTACACAGTACCCGGAACATACACCTACACAGTAACAGA